>JACCDZ010125926.1_pt1 | contig 50325 bp, 38 predicted proteins | sample 7449551 | NCBI WGS metagenome assembly JACCDZ01 (sample SAMN15323452, study PRJNA562643) | freshwater metagenome | isolation source: river surface water | place: USA:Blue River Watershed | collected 2017-08-18 | reverse complement strand
TCAATTGCTCGCGTGCTCGTGAATTATACCTTGAATATACTTCCAGTGAAATTTCTTCCAGCGCGGCTGCTAACTTCGTCGTACAAGCCACCGCACTCAATTTCTTGTTAATCAGCGAAGGCTCTGCGTCATTACGTTATTCTACTTAAGTTAGAAGGAAAGGTCATCTTAGATATACAATCAAAAAACATATTTTTTGACTAATAATTATCCTATGTGTGGGTCGACCCCACATAAAAATGCTTAGGCCATTTTGTATGCGTGTTTATCCGCGCGATAAAAAGTATAATGTTTATAATAAAACAATCCTATATGCACCTTATGGTGCGTATAGAAATGCCCAGACTATTTGTACGTGCGTATGAGCGCATAATAGAAAGTATAATGTTTAAAACTTCTGAAATAAAAAAAGGATTCTATGACCCCCTCAACGGGGACATAGAAATGCCTAAATTATTTGTACGCGCAGATAGACACGCGATATCGATAGTATTTTAATTTTTTTAAAATCCTATTTTTACTCTGAGGTGAAGATAGAAAATGATGATTATGGGTTTATTAGTACTTCTGAGATAAAAAAGTCCAAAGCGGGGTCAACCCCGCTTTAGAATTACTCAATCAAATAGATAGTGGTAATCACACAAAATATTTAATTGTTAATGCATCTGAAATGAAAGAATTCTATGCCCACCCTAAGGTAGTCATAGAACATTTCTATGATGACACTTCCTTCGCAAATCAATAGTGTTTAAAATTGATACTTTTATATTATAACATAAACAAACGCAAATAACAACTGAATAACTATGTCTAAAACTTATGTTAATACATTACCAGCTAATGCAATTCAATGCATCGGTCCACTTATGTATGATTTAAAACGGTACATTAGTCCTGATGGAAATTTATTTAGTATGCATCCAACTACTGGTCGTATTCAACAAATTACAATAAGTAAGCAAAATAAATGGTCATGGAAATCAGCTAAACAATTACTACCAGATGGTTCTACTGAAAATATGGAATCAATTGATGGATTTTATGAAAGTAGTAATGGTAGAGTTACTATCACTGCACTTATGGCATATTATTTCATTGAAAAAATTAATCCGAATGGAATGCGAGCTATTAAAATTGATCCAGAAGGTCCATTAAATGTAACTAATTTACAATGGGGAACTAAACATGAACAAGATTGTCATAGATTAGATCAAGCGAGAGCATTAGTTAATCCAGAAAACATTTACAAAAATGCAGAAGATGTTAATATCGATGAATATATAGAATGGAATGATTCTAGTTATTTTGTTAAACATGATGGCGCTCGAGTACTCAAAAAAATAAATGATAATAAATATCGGGAAATTGTAATTAGAGAAAGCTCTGATGGTTATATGAATGTAACATTACATATTGATGGAAATGCGACATGTATTCGTATAAACAGGTTAATTGCAAATATTCATCACGGATTAGATCTTGAATCTGATTTAGTTGTCGATCATAAAAATGGAAATATTACTGATAATAACCCATCTAATTTGGAAATTGTTACTTTGCAAGAGAATACTCAGCGGGGTAATTCTGCATGCTCAGTCATTAAAGTAGATCCAAATACAATGAAAATTGTAGAAGACATTAGATGTCTTAAAGAGTATACTGATAATAATCCAAATCAAATTTTAAAAACAATTAGACGCATTCGAACCACAAATGAAATTTATAATAATTTTCATTGGTTGGATAAACAACTAATTGACATTTTATATACAGTTGATGATGGTATTGTTAAATTCATTCAAATGGATTTAAATAATGTTTTAAAGCATATTCGTATAACAATTAAACAATATTGCAATAATAATGTTATTACTAAATCTATTGTACCAATTGATGCAAATGGATTAGTATTACATACAGATGAAATTATTGATATTGTAAATAATTTAGATCCACGTGGTATTGGTAGAGAGGATGATATGTCTATCATTCAAAATTTTATTAGTGGCCATATGCCTTGTTGTCGACTTATTTCATACCATGGAAATTGTTCTAATAATCAATTAGTTCTTTGTTTAAAAACGTTGTTGATCTTTAGTAGAAGTGTTGATAATTTGAATCAGAAAAATAGATTGTGTCCATTATGTAACCGCGAAGGTACACAATTTATGCCAACAGATCCAGAAATGGGCATTCCAGTATACTCATATAATGCAGCTGCTGGTAAGCAATCAAATGATGACCCATTAGCATTCCGCAATAGTTATTTAACTATCTATGAACCTATTAAGGAAAATTACAGTCCATCTAAACTTAAATCAATTAGACAATCATTATTTGAGTTAGCTAATAAAATAAGTGGTAGTTGGGTAAAACAAACTGACAAATTAACTAGAACTAAAGGCTTTCCTAAACGAGTTTTATCAGATAATTTATATTGGTCATTTTATCCACCTAGAAATGGATATCTATCTGAAACTAACCCAGATTGGCTTTTACATAGAAGGCTCAGATGCGCAGTTATGGTATCTTTAAAAGCTGCTGTAGAAGATCGCCAAATATTTCATAGTAGCTAGGTTAGATGCACTCAGAGAACCTTCACAAATTAGTATAAAATTGATTCATTTTTTTTAAAATAGGGTCGTCAGAATGTCGCCATTTTGAAAGTGCATACCAAGTTTATTTCTATACAAATTTACTTCTATATTTTTTCTCCCGGAAAACTTTCCAAGTTAGTAGTTTACTTTTCCGAATGGCGACATTCTGACGACCCGGTAAGCTTTTTAATATTGATGAGTACTTTAGTCATATCTATAGATTATAAAAATAGGGTCGTTAAAAAAAGATGACGACCCTATTTTAATGTCGACCCTATTTTTTAGTCGATCCATACTTTAGATAAAATTTGATTTCCATAATTCAATTGATTCGGACGATATTGGATAGCATTTACCATCTTTATATGTTCGTTTAGTTTTTATCCCATATTTATTTAATTCCTTTCCAAACACTCGGTTGGTTAAAATATCATTTGTTTTGCTACAAAACGCCACATACTGTGCATAGAATATACTTGCTTTAATTTGACCACTATCCTTATATTGATTTAAAAATCGATATACTGAATGATTTTCCTTTTCAGCTAGATTAATTGCTATAGCAGCTGTACATTGAGTTTTACGATTTAAATGTTTTGTATATGCACTTTTATCAGGCGCAATATATAAACATCTTGAACAAGTATATTGTTCAATACATCCATTAGTAATATGAGTTTCATAACATTTTTGGCTTGAATAAATTTTATTACATATTTCACATGTATATTTTTTTGCAGAACAATCATTAGATTCTATATGCTTTTGATAATAATGTTCTACAGCAAATACTTTACTACATGTATGGCATTCAAATGAACCTACTTTACGTTGTTTACACCCTCCATTATTAATGTGATTAGTTATTCCCCCAAGTTTAATATAATCTTTATCGCATATGTTGCAAAAATATTTATTATCTTTCATAGTATATTGCACATGCTCTGGTAATTCTACTGCTGTCTGCTCAATAAATTCTAATAATGATACTTCTGGTTTACTATCAGTTTGTGTTTCAATTATTTTATTAATTGCAATTTGAGTAGTTTCCTGATGTTTAGTAACTAAATTAACAAGATTTAATAAATCGAAACTATTGATACGATACCATTCTTTTTGATGTAAAAAGTTCTTTAATAATCTATGTAGTTGTTTTTCTAACCCAAGACTATCACTTGTTTTGATAGAACATAGAAAGAATTGCTCATCGTCTGCTAATGCATTGCCTGTATTATACGTAGATAATCTATTTTTTAGATTAACTGTTTTACCAATTTTAAACAAATTAAGAGCATAATAACGTTTTGAAGTAAGTATGTAAACATATTCAGTTAACTCTATTGGTGTAGTGTCAATACTCAATGATAGTAAATCATCTTGAACTGTTTTAAGTTGATTCATTTGTATCTTATACTGTTCTATAGATTGCTTTAATTTATCTGATTCAATATTTTGATTATGAATGACTACTTGATTGGTATACTTTAAGTAGTCAATTAGAATTTGCTCTAATGTTAAGTAATAATTTCGAATCTGTTTCGCGCGTTCTGTATGTAGCATCATAAGTGTCTGTTTAAAAATATTTGGATTAATTATCATCCAAATATTGGGGACCATATGGTCCCTATTTACTAAGGAGTCTTTATTTATCATTTTGTAATCAATATTAATATCAAAATGTCTTTCTAATAATTTTATATAACTCTTTTTATTATCAGTATCTCGAATACAATTATATCCAATCCACTTAAGTAAATTATCATCAATGCTAATCCATTCATTGCTATTAATGGAGTTCCAAAATTTATCAATATATAATTTATCTATATCATATTGATAATTATCAATAAACTCATTAATATTTAATAAATCGATAGGACTGCTAGAATCATAGCTATTACTGATATTATTTATCGTCAGAATTATTTCTGCCATATTATCTTAATTTTATTTCTTATTTTATAATAATATTTATAATAGGTTAGAATTGATAATAATATAGATATAAACCTTTTTGTTTTATAATAAAGCAAACCCTTATCCATGCGCTGACTGCGGTCGTATGACAAATAAGTCAGTTTATAAAAAGCATAGTACTACTCAGTATCATCAACTAGCAGTGCTTCTTAAGCATTCTAAACCAAAAGATTACGTTGATAGTTTGATATCATAATGTTCCCAGGTTAGTATCAACTTGATTCATTTTTTTAAATATATAAGATGATTACTTATAAGCTTAGAGATTGGGTTAATCAAGATAAAATCAATTGGTATAGTCTTTCAACTAATCCAAATGCAATTGAATTACTAACTGCTAATCAAGATAAAATTGATTGGGAATTGATTTCAGGTAATCCAAATGCAATTGATTTATTGGAAGCTAATCAAGATAAAATTGATTGGGGATTGCTTTCAGGTAATCCAAATGCAATCAATTTATTGGAAGCTAATCCTGATAAAATTGATTGGGATCGCCTATCTATGAATATAAATGCAATTAAGTTATTAATAGCTAATCAAGATAAAATTTATTGGGAATTACTTTCTATTAATCCAAGTGCGATTGAACTATTGACTGCTAATCCAGATAAAATTAATTGGAGTGCTCTTTCTAATAATCCAAATGCAATTGATTTATTAACCGCTAATCCTGATAAAATTGATTGGGAATGTCTTTCTATGAATCCAAATGCAATTGAATTATTAACTGCTAATCAAAATAGAATTGATTTAGATTACCTTTCTACTAATCCAAATGCAATTGAATTATTAACTGCTAATCAGAATAAAATTGATTGGGAATGTCTTTCTATGAATCCCAATGCTATCCATTTATTAAGAGTTAATCAAGATAAAATTGATTGGGATACTATTTGGAGCAACCCTGCTATTTTTACTTATGATTACGGTCGAATGAAATCTAATAAATTTGATTTACATAAAGATCTAATTGAATATATGTATCATCCATCTAAAGTGGCTAAATACTTAGAGACTCATGAGGATATTGATGAGTACCTTGTGTAAGGTAAAATTGATTCATTTTTTTATTAATATAATAATCATGTCTTCTATTAAAAATCAGCAACCTAAAAGAGGCTTAGTTCCAATGCGTGAAATGTATATTTCTTATACATCAGACTATGAAGTGAATGCGATGGCTATTAATTGCATATTAAATATGCAATCATATCCATGTCAGTTACATGTAGAAGATATTGATAACGATATTGATTACGATATTGATGCTTATGATTATGATCAAATGAAAAAAAATAAAAGTGATTTACATAAGGATCTAATTGAATATATGTATCATCCAATAAGAGTAGCTAAATATTTAGAAACTCATGATGATATAGATGAGTATCTTAATTAATATGTAAATTTATACGTTTATTTTTTTGTGTACAAGTATATAAGTGATCTACTATGAGTACTGCTAAGCCTAGTCAAACCAAAAGTGCTTTGGAATATTATTTACTAAAAGAGCCTCGCACTCGAATCAAATTTGATATTAAACAGTTTTGGTCTGGGTACAATAAGGCTCAGAGTAAAATTAAATTAGTTAGTTTAGATTGGGATGAAACTCATGAAAAATCAATTCAAGAGATCGTGCCAATTGCATTAAAGCAACATGATTCAGAATCGTTTGTATTAACCTCTGATAATAATGTTACTCGCGCAATGCTTTTCAATGAGCCCATTAATATGATGGTATGCGTCAATAGTAAGGAAGCTCTTGAAACTATTAAAGCAGGTCTTTTAAATGCATTTGGCGATATGTTTACTAAAGGTGTCCATTCTAAAGTGGAAAAATTAAACTTTAAACGCATGCATGATGCAAAGACTATTGGTATGAAAACTGATGAAAGTACTTATAAATACTATGAGTTTGGTATTAAGCTTCCAAAAGTAGCTAAGGTAGTCAAAAAATAAATGTACTTGTGAATACCTACATAAAGGCTCTTTTACCCTATGTTAGCTAACAGGAAGCAAAGCTTCCTAAAGAGATTTCCGATCTCTAAAATTGCATTTTTTTATGTATAATATGCAACAATATGTTTCCTCTAGTCCTACGTAAGCTATTTGCCGATAATGTTGATAAAATCATTTGGTCAGAATTATCTACTAATCCTGCGGCCATTGATTATTTACGATCTCATTCTCATGGAATTGATTGGATGGGCTTTTGCGCAAATTCTGCTGCTATAGATCAAATTGAATCAATCCATAAGTTACAATTTTGGATTGATGGTATGATGAATAAAATTGATTGGGCTATGCTTTCAATGAATCCAGCTGCGATCAATTTAATTAAAAGTAATTTAGATAAAATTGATTGGATTTGTCTTTCATCAAATCCCGCGGCAATTGATATACTAAAGGCAAATCCAGATAAAATCTATTGGGAATTATTTGTAGAACTATCGGAAGCTATTGATATAATTAAAGAGCATCTACTAGAAACCAATTACAATCCAACCTTGTTTAGTATGAATATGCTATGTTCTAATCCTAAGATGGTTGATTATTTCAAGCAACATCCAGAACAAATTGATTGGGAATATCTTTCATGTAACCCTGATGCAATCGATTTATTGGAAGCTAATTTAGATAAGGTTGATTGGGATGGATTAACTAGAAATCCAAATGCAATCCATTTATTGGAAGCTAACCCAAATGAAATTAATTGGAATTTAGTTTGGTCTAATCCATCTATCTTTACGTATGACTATGATACAATCAAAAAAAGTAAAGTAGAGTTACATAAGGAACTAGTTGAGTACCTTTACCATCCGAGTAAAATCGCAAAACATTTGGAAACAAGTGATAATGTAGATGAGTATCTTTTGTAATTTTTTTAATCTGATGGAACTATAGATACGAATATAATAAATGTTAATCAAACTATTTACGGGTCGGTAGGTGAATATAATGAGTTTTATTAAATATTTATTTAATAGTATAACAGGATATCAAGAAATTGAAAATAACTCTCCTATTAGCAATACTGATAAACTTAAAATATTATCTCTTTATACAAATAAAATTGATTGGGATCATCTTTCTAGTAATCCAAATGCAATTGAATTATTAACGGATAATCAAGATAAAATTAATTGGAACATTCTTTCTAGTAATCCAAATGCAATTGAGTTATTAAAGGCCAATCAAGATAAAATTAATTGGGATAATCTTTCATTAAACCCTAATGCATTTAATTTATTAATTAATCATCCAGATAAGATTAATTGGACAAATTTTAGTAAAAATATCTATTAGAACATCTACTAACTTAATTAAAATTGATTTTTTTTAAGTATAAATGTATTGAGCACCTTAGAACAAAAAATGTATTGGCGCTCTGGATTTGAAAATAAGTGCAGTCGTGCGGGAATTGAACTACCCTATGCAGAAACTCTAGAAGAGATAGATGAGTGTATCAATAATTGGGAAGAACATGGCATCTCTTGGGTCGAATTATCAGCACATCAATATCTTTCTGAAGAGTTTATTGAGCGACATGCTAATAAATTACGCTGGTCTGAACTTGCTGAACATCAAGTGCTTTCCGAAGCATTTATTGAAAAACATATTGAAAAATTTGATGATTATGATTGGACTAAACTAGCTCAACATCAAGTACTCTCTGAAGAGTTTATTGAAAAACATATTGGGCGCTTTGATACATTTACTACACATAATGAATGCAACTGGGATATTATTTGTGAATATCAAGTACTCTCTGAAGTATTCATTGAAAAACATGTTCATCTGATGGATAGTTATACATGGGCAATCATTTGCGCGCGTCAAACACTTTCAGAAGATTTTATTGAACGTTACTTGAGTTTATTCAATGAAAATGCGTTGGATCATATATGTGAGTATCAAGTTCTTTCACAAGATTTCATTGAACAATATATCGATTGGTTCGATCAAGATGCATGGGATATACTCTGCGTACATCAAAGTATCTCTGAAGATGTATTTGAACAATATATGAACTGGACCGATTTGAATACCATTTGTATATATCAATTACTCTCTGAAGAGTTCATTGAAAGGCATATTAATTCAATTAACTGGAACCATATCTGTTGGTATCAGCGGCTTTCCATTGATTTTATTGAAAGATTTAATAACAAGGTTAACTGGGATGGTATAAGTCATACACAATATCTACCGTTGGACTTTATCAAAAAATATGCATATGCGATAGTTCCTTGCAAAAACGTTACTGATTGTATCAAAATAGAAACATTTCTTTTGAATACTATGCTTCCACTAGATATGTCTAGATTGATTGTGTCATTTGTATAAAATTGAAATAATTACATTGTACGACAGCTTTTATAATTGATTTTTTTTATTTTGAAGCATGTGGGCAAGTGTTTCTTTCATCCATGATAATTGGATATAGTAGCATAAAAGTGTTTAGATATGTCGCACATACATGTGCTCCTATATGTGATATATTTTTTTTATATGAGTTTTCCATAGTTTTGGATGCAATATATGCCATCGATCCTATTACTAATACATATAGTTCTGGTTGATCGTATAGTAAATACGAATAGACTATTACAATAATAACCATTACTAATCTATCTAAATATTTAAAATATTTATTGCTAAAGCCATGGTTTAATATCGATGTAATTAAACCTAATGATACTAATATTTTAATTGGTAGTATGGTAGTATTAATTTGTAAGTATTTTATTGATAATGCAGTTGAACATAGAGCTGATAATGTTAATATTAAATTCATATTGGCAACTTTAACAGTATCTAAAATTGCGTTTGTATACTATATAATATATCCCATATAGGAAATACTACTTCAATTATGTCTACTAGAAGCACCAGCTCTGATGAAACTACCCTAGATGATGTAGTTACTTTAGATGGAAATGTTGTTAAATTCAATTTTAGATTTTGCTTTGAAGATATGTATGAGGTTCCTGATGTAGAATTGATTCCAACTCGTAATGATCAATTTATTGAGCTAAGTAAACTTATTGCTCTATCAAAATCAAAAAATTTAGTTGAACTAACTGATGAATGCATTAAAAACTTATATTCATTTGCGGAAGGTGTTCAATTTCTATGGTTACATAAAGAAGAGTTATACCATCGTGGACTATTGATTTATATGTTTGCTTCACCTTTCGTTAACGAGGAAAAACTAATTGAATTGGTATATGATCCATTTATTATCGAAAACTGTAATGATAGCTTTCTAGACTATCTAGCAAACAATCCAAACGTATATGAATAATCTATTATCAATCTATGAATACTTTTATTCAGTAAAATACAAATACTCTACTGAAATTGTTTTTTCCGGTTTAGCAATAATATATGTTTCAACTGATTCAATCAATGAATTCAAACGCTTACTGAATTCTTTTTTTACTACCTTTAGCTCACCACTTTTAGTCAATGAAAATGAACCTTTCATACGTTTATCATTTAATGTATAACTATCTGGATTCAATCGAATGAATACAATTGGACGATGTCCTACATCTTGTGATAATTCCATCGTACGGCGATTATTGCAAGTATCATCGTATGACTTATGTTCATTTTCATCTATTTCAATAATGATTACATGTGTTAATAGATCTAGAAATCCATCAGGTCTACGCCTAGAGCACCCACCATCGATAATTTTATCTAATTTAAATTGTGATAAAAGTGCCGAGCACTCTGGAGAACTTTGCTCTCTCAACTTTTCTAGTAAAGCAGTCATATAAGCTTGCTCTTTAGTTTTATAGTTTCTAATCCGTGGGTCATCTGGATTTAAATAGAAATGACATCTAGAGCAATTAGGATTATATTTTGGATTTATTCTAGTTGAATTACACGTTTCGCATAGTTTATTTACTATATTAATCATACCTTCTAATGCATGCGATTTACAGTATGTGGCTCTTTTATCATCTGGTAATCCATAGGATGGTCGAGTAGTACAATCAGGATCTAAACATCTTTTATGTTTGATATTAATCATACCTTCTAATGCATGCAGTTTGCAATAGGTGGCTTTTTTATCATCCAATAAACCAAATGATGGTATTTTAGTACAATCAGAATCTAAACATCTTTTATTTTTAATATCAATCATACCTTTTAATGCATGTGATTTACAATAGGTAGCTTTTTTATCATCTGGTAATCCATAAGATGGTCCCTTAGCACACTCAAGATCTAAACATCTTTTAGACACAATATCAATCATACCTTCTAATGTATGTTTTTTACAATAGGTAGCAGTCTTATCATTTGGTAATCCATAGAATGGTCTAGTAGTACAATCAATTGCTTTACAATATCGAGGCATCATATAGTTTATATTTTATATCAAAAAAATCAATTTTAATAGCAATATGTAGTTTCGTATATACTATATATACGTGAAATTGGATATAAGTGATAGTAGATTACAATGCCGTACTCATCTACTGAAGTACTTAAACAATTCGTTAAAGCCAGTGGCGATGGTGGAGCTGGGAATAAGTGTAAGAATATTTCTGAAATATATACTTATCTTAATGGAATGACTATTCGGGATGTATTGAAGTTAAATAGTGGAAAAACTGATATTTCTAATGGTCACAAAGTTATCGATGTAATTGCTATTGGTATGGATTTTAATTCACTTCCTGGTCGTAAATTAGATCCCGTAGTGATGTCATTAGACTATTATAAATTTAATGCTTTAAATTTAAAGGCAGATACAACTATAGCTGAAACTAGTAATGATTATTATGGAAACCATCAGCCAATGCATATGAATTTTCATAGAAATTTAAAACTTCCTGGCACCCAAATTAAATTTTCGGAGTTGACCGCGTGTAATTCTTATATATCTGATAAACGTGGATTAGCTTTTTGTGGTCCAGTATCGTGGGCTAATACATCGCACAAAAATAATGATTATTGGAGTGGTATTGAACAGAATCTAGCTAATTATCCTAATAAGAAAGATGATTACGATGCTAGTATGACTGAGTTATCAGCATTGTTTTACACTACTGATATTATTGACCATCTACAAATTCGATTAGGTTATCGAATGCCTGATCATAATGATATGTATCATTGGTCTAATTGGTTAGTAGCTTCAAGTGATGGTAATGGTGGAACCGGCTCTCGCTATTATAAATTAATGTATTTGACTGAATTTGATTATTACATGCATGGTGGTGTTATGGCCGATCCATCTAAATTAGATTCATATTTATGTAAATCTGCTGAATTTTCAGAAATGATTGCGCAGATTATTGACCCTTCATCTCAGAGAGTACTTACTAGTAATGATATGCAGTACTACTGTACTAATACATTAACTAAAGGATCTATTCTTCCAGCAGGTCAATTTATTTACTCCAAGGATTATAAGTTTAAATTACATTTAACTCATGGTGGAAATTTAAATGTATGGGAGTTTCCTATCCTTGATGACGACATAAATAAATGTAAAGCTAAAATGTTAGAGCCAAAATCTTGGGCGGTTCGTCCAGATGTTACTCCTACATGTTATGTTGCTATACAACCAGATGGAAATATTGTAGTTGCTGGAAATCCAAAAAATGCTGGTATGTATGGCGATATTAATTATAAATCAACCTTAGATAGTTTTGGTGATCATAGTAGTGCTCCTCCTAGTTTTCATAAAAGTTGTTCTCAATCAATTTCTAAACCAAATTATATCTTTCAATGCGTTAATTCAAATGGTAATATTAATACATATCCTATTATAAAAGATGAATATTGGACAAATAATAATGGTACTGGTTACATGCGAGATTTGAATGAAAACGGTGCAAATGGCAGATTATATGAAAATTATGGAGATACTGAAAATGACTCTAGAAATACTATCTTTAGATGTAGTACAAATGAAAATGATGATAACAGTTATGGTACCGGGGGAAAAAATACTTGGAAAGCTGTAATTAATTTATCGGCGCCTGCTGGTTATACTAAAGAACCAATGTATTTATGGCGTAACCAAAACGGTCGAAAATTCCTTTACGCTGTTTTTAAAAGAAATGCGCCTACTTTTAAATCGGATGATATTCGTAACAGAGCGATTATTATTAGTAGTAATTTTAGAAATTCATTGTCTCCAAAAAATACAAAGGACTTTTCTGGATTATCTGACCGACAATTGTATGCAATTTTAAATTGCACAACCAATAGAAAGGCAGTAGAGCTTATCAATAGTTATACTAATTCTAGCAATAATGATTTTAATAATGGAGGGCAACAATACTTACCATTTGATATTATTTCTGCTAGTAACACAGCTGGTAACATTTATTTTGCAATGAGTGATTATCGAGTTATTGTCAATAATGGAGGTACTATTATGGCTGTAAATGCTGGTCGTATGGATAAACTTGGTTCCGATCAAGTAGGTTACGTAACTGAAAGTGGTGCTAGTCAATGGAAATATACTGAAAACAAATATGATTTAGAGTGCATCCATGGTTGGAAATATATTAAGACTGATGGTACGGGAATGGTAGACTTAAAGCAAATTGTAGATCTCACTAAACAAGTATCTGAATCTAAAAATTGGTGCTACCGAAATCCATTCCTAATATACACGGATAGTGATGGTACTATGTATAAATTTGGAGCTACTAATATGCAGCAAGTACTTTGGATTATTGGCAATTATCAAAATAATATTGATACAATTTATGAGTTTTTGACATCTAACTTTATGTCAACCGCCAAATCTAAAGGTTATAATAATGTAAACGATAGTAATGATGTTAATGATATGAATAGCGCTAATGGACGATTAATTGCCACCAATTATTGTATGCGTGGTGACCGTTGGTTAAATAACGCTACTTGTAAAACAATGGCATTAAGATCGCAAAATAGTACACTACCAGCATCACTTAAGCGAGTAATTGATTTTGATATCAGAACACGTATTTGTGCAAATCCATCTAATACACCTGAAAGAAATTTATGTGCCGTCGTTAAACCATCTGGATTAAGTGAGGTTGAAACAAGTTTATTAACATTAGACCCAAATTTTGCTTATGCATTTGATGGCGTTGCTACTGGAACTACAGGTAGTGTTAATTATACTGGAGCATATGGAATTACCGAAACCGCCTCTATTAAATCTATTGATACCTTATTCAATACTATTCGCGATACCATTGCTAAAAATGCAAATTCATTAACGGAAGCTCAATTATTATATTTACGTAAATTTTATACTACATCAAACCCTTCATTAGATGGTCAAGTATATGATAATATTCGTACGTTTGCGCATAAAACTGATTATTTATCTGGAGAAGGTGCATTACGATACTCTCCAGATGGAAAATACTATTTAATATTTCAACCAGATGGTAATTTAGTTGCACGTCAAAATATTACCGGCACCCCCGCTGTTTGGAATAGTGCAACTAGTCAAAAACCAAATTCTACATTAGCTATTCAATCTGATGGTAATGTAGTTATCTACCATAATGGCGCTGCTATTTGGAATACTGGTACTAGTGGTTCGACTGATCCAACTGTATTAACAATTGATAATAATGGTATTGTGGTATTACTCAGATTTAATGGAATTTGGAGCCCAGTTTGGACTAGTAATGAATTAAAAAATTATAAAACATTTTCTGGAGCAATTATTACCAATACTAATCGAATTGATAAATCATTATGGTTTCCAATGTACCAACGAGCTGCAAAATTAGACGCACTTACCCCACGTACTGATATTACATACCCATCACCACCATCAATGGGATTAATTTATTATAGAAATAGTAATGGCATCATTATTGGATGGTTACCATCGTTTGATACGAATAAATTAAAAGCTAAAGGTACTCCAAAGGATCCAAAGGATCCAAATACATTTAGTCCTGATAGTAATCTATGGAAATACTTTTTAGGTACACTAGATATTAATTTTCCAAAACAATTGATTCCACTTACTCATGAAGATTTAGTTAAAACTCGAGATCCTACTGATTCAATTCTTCCATTAATTACATCTGCATCGTCGCCATATGAGAGACAAATTTGGACTATGGATAATACAAAACCAGGAAATGTATTAGTATATCGTTTAATTGACGATGCTGCATTAATCAAATATAACCGTGAGCTTAAAAAGACTCTTGCGGACACTGATTTTAAATCGATGTGTGGTAAAAATTTAAATACATGCATTACTGAATACAATGCGTTAGTAGCAACTGATACCTCAGCAGCTTACCCAAATGCCGTTTGCGATGTGGCAATAATTGGATCTGGATTAGATACTATGAAAACCGATGCTAACTATAATAATATTATCAAAGCATATACCACAAGTGGTGGATTTGGTAATAACCGCAATACTGCAAATGTTATTGTTGGAAACTTTATGTCTAAAAATGGTATTGTAGGCAACCCGCAAGGATTTACTGATAGTCAGATCTATGCGATTTTAGTTGGTAATAGTAATCCTAGCGGTGAATTAAATGGTCTATCTGGATTATTTAGTGCTGATAATGCAAAAACTATCGCAGCAACATGTAATAATACTTTTGGGGTTAAAACATGTTCTGATGGAAAGCTACGTTATCCAACAAAATCTTCTTTTAGTAACCATGTTATTGGCGGTAGTAAAAATAAATTTACTTCAAGAGTAGAACTGTTTAGTGGATCCAATTGTTTAGATATTTGTAATAATGTTAATGCTCCTCAAAATATTAAAGATGCATGCAAAACTGGAGCAATTGATTATTGCAGTAAAGCCGAAAATATTTTTGGCCCCGATTGCACTAAAGACTCAACATTAAATCCAACGACAAATACAATTAAATATCCAGAATTGGTAGATATTAGAACTAAATGGTGTACTGATAATCAAAAGCATGCGAATTATTTAAAAAATGGATGCCCACCATTAGTAGAAGTAACCCCAGATAAACCAATACAGACTGGATCTAATCAAGCAGGTCCAGTCGATGCAAATCCAACTGGTCCAAATGGACCTACCCAACAAGCCGCTACCACTGATGATAGTAGTGGTATGGGTATAGGCGCAATTCTTGGAATTATAGTAGCAATTTTATTTGCAATTGTAATGATTGGAATTGGTCTTAATAAAAGAAGAGCAGCGAGCGCTGCTACAAAAACATCATTAGAATTACCGGCGATCAGTACTCCAATGTCTACCGGACCTCCTTTAATGTCTAGCGAACCTTCGATAAGCGCACCATCTCCAATGCCTAGTGGACCTTCGATAAGCACACCATCTCCAATACCCACTGGTCCACCAACAGCTAGTAATTCACCGATGTCTAGTGGGCCACCAACAGCTAGTAATTCACCGATGTCTAGTGGGCCTACAAAATAAAATTAATGTTTAATTAGAGTTGTTTATTGGATTAATATATATCGGAGATATAACAATGGACGCTTTTATCTGTGAAAGAGGTATTGCTTTAGATATTAATAAATTTATTGAGTTATTCGGTAATGAATCATTGCTTAAATTAAAAAAATATTTAACAATTTCAACTGTTGATCGTATCACAAAGATACCACAAAAGACAGCTATATTCAATATTGTAAAAACTAAAAATGGTAATGTTCTAGAGCTACCTAAATTTTGTTTAGATATGTTGAAAGCAAAAAAATATGTAAATAATGTTACTATAGACTTATCTGTAGGTGATCGTATGTATCATAGTTATACTGGAACTAGTAATTCTAATCAACAAGTTGTTGTAAATCATGTAATTGATCTATTTAAAAACAACATCTCTGGATATGCAGGTACGACGTTAAAGGTAATGGCAGGATGTCATGCGAAAGACACTAAAATATTAATGTTTAACGGAACTACTAAACTAGTTCAAAATATTATAATTGGCGATCAATTAATGGGTGATGATAGTACCCCAAGAACAGTGCTAAATTTGGTCAATGGTAATGATGATATGTATCAAATTAGTAATGTAAAAAATGAATCATATGTAGTAAATGGAGATCATATTCTTTGTTTAATTTATACTAATAAAAAAAGATTGTTCTTTGTAGAAGCATTAAATTTATATAGAGTAGTATGGTTTGATAACATAAAAATTGCAACAAAAACTAAAACATTTAAAACATTAGAAACTGCTCAAGATTATTTTAATAACCTGATAGAGAATCTAATAGTTGAGATTTCGGTTAAAGACTATCTAAATTTATCTATTTCATTTAAAAATCATTTAAAGGGTTATAAGGTCGCGGTGGAGTATCCTGAAATTAATTTACCTATTGATCCATATATGATTGGATATTGGTTAGGTGATGGTACTTCTAGTACATCAGCTATAACAACGCAAGATGCTACAATTATCAATTACTTTCAGCATAACTTGAGTCAATATAAATGTTGTTTACAGTTTCAAAATAGATATTGTTATAGAATTAATGGTGAAGGAAATGGGAGAGTAGGTTGTAATCAATTTCAAAATATGTTAAAAACATTTAAACTGTTAAATAATAAACATATTCCGTATATTTATAAATGTAATTCTCGCGAGAATAGACTAAAATTACTTGCTGGATTATTAGATGCTGATGGTTCATTAGATCAAAGATCTAAAAATCAATTTGAATTTAGTCAATGTATTAAACATAAAGTACTTATAAATGATATAATTGATTTATGTAGAAGTTTAGGATTTTCATGCTATAAAAATATAAAACAAACATCATGGACTCATAATGGTATTAAAAAAAAAGGTACTGCTTGGAGAATAATTATTAATGGTAAAGGTATAGAACAAATACCGACATTATGTCCTCGTAAAAAGGCAGTTCCAAGACAGCAAATAAAAGACGTATTAGTATCTGGTATAACTATAACTAAATTAGAACCTAATAATTATTATGGATTTCAATTAGATGGTAATAAAAGATACCTTATGAGTGATTTTATAGTAACTCATAATTGTGGTAAGAGTTTTATTGCTATGGATCTTATAGGTAAAATCAAACGTAAAACATTGGTAGTAGTACCAAATACATATTTACTAAATCAATGGGTTAAAATTTTAACAGAGTACTTTCCTACTGCAACTATTGGTCAGCTATATGGTAAACATAAAGTAGACGGAGATATTATCGTGGGTATCATTAATACTGTTTCTGATTTAACTGAGTTTGAAGTAAAACAAAAGTTGCCTTTGCCAAATATCGGAAAAACTGTTAAGTATATTAAACAATCCACTACTGTGTCAGTAGATGAATTGTTTTCAAAGATAGGATTAACCATCTTTGATGAATCTCAAATGTATGTATCAAAAGAATTTCGGAAGGCATTTAAACGAATACATTCACGTTTTACTATTGGTCTTAGTGCTACTCCTGATATCCGTGAAGATAAATTAGATCGCATCCATACAGCTTGGTTAGGTCCTATTATTGATGCTGATGATTTAGATAACTATTCACCTACTCAAGATGCATTTCAATCAAAAGCAACATTAATTAAATACCATGGGCATGATGATCATGTGGAATTTAAGATACGCGATGATGGTATGATGGACTATCAATCTATTATTGAGTCTTTGGTAAACGATCCAAATCGAAATCAATTACTAATTAATGAGATTATGAAACTTGCTAAAAATGGTTATTATGTATTTGTTTTTAGTGATCGTCGATCACATTTAGAGCAGTTGTATGATACAATTTTGAATGAACCAAATAGTAATAATGTATGTTTATCGATGCCGGAAGCTGATAAAAAAATCATATTATATGGTGGGTCTAGTGATGAAACAATTCAAACTGCAAATGATATTTCAAATATTGTATTTACTACTTATCAGTATAGTTCTACAGGCGTTTCTATTAAAAAAATGGATTGTTTGGTATTAACTACCCCAAGAAGATCCAATATGAAACAAATTATTAATCGTGTATTTCGATTAGGATCTGATCAAACTATTGAGCGTCAAATAATTGATATTATAGATATGAAAATGCCGATTAAAAATCAGCATAAGGAACGCATCAAAGCATATAAAGAAAGAGGAAGTGAAATTGTATATAGAGAGCATATAGTAGTACCCTAATTTATTTTATAAACTATTATATTTTTTTTGATATACATTAATTTTATTTACAACATATCAAAGATGAATATTGCAAATAAAATTGACATTGAATTACGGCTACATGAAAATGAAAAGTTTTTTCCAACCAATAAAAAATTAAAATCAGAAGCACCCCAATATCCAGTTTATTATAAAATTGATACATATGCTTATAAAGGCAAACTATACCATCGAGTTACTTATGAAATCTTTTATGCTGAAAATGGAGCTATTGGATTAAATTCTATATCAATTCGAAATGACAGCCTGGGATACCATCCTAAAGATACTGAGCGAATAATTATTTTACATGATTTAAAAACAGAAAGACCTGAATTTATTTTCTTTTCTGCTCATGCTCAAGAAGGTCTTTGGTATCCTGCAAGAGATTGTGAATTTAATAATAGACGATTAGTTGTTTATGCTAGTTTAAATTCACATAGTAACCATCCAAAAGCAGGTACTATTTGGAGAGTACTTGGATTTGCAAATGATTATGCATCATCTAAAGGACCACATTTAAAATTAACGCCCATCTATGATGGTGATATTAATTACTATGCTCAAAATGATGAAGTAATTAATACTGGATATAAACGATTTCTATTACCATTCTATCAAAAATCTATTCCTGATTTAAAAAAACAACAGCGTGAGCAAGAAGCTAAAGATAATGCAAGAGTAAGATTTTAATTGGCTCTAACATTCCATTGGAATAGTGTATTCACATTGCGATTATGATTATGATTTTGCATCATAAGATTATCTATTTCAGCGTATATGGGATCCAATTTGTATAGGTTCTGAAAGTTATCTGGATATCCATCCGCATTCAATATTCCAATATTCTCTAGTGCCATTGTTAAATCATATATTCGGGTAATTGAATATATGGATTGATCTGTGCTACCATTATTCATATGATCATTCATACAATCAGTTAAAGTAATACCGTAATCAATAAAATGGTATGGAACTTGTCGGTTTATGGCTTGTTGGTATATTTGTTCTCTACAGATAATAATCTCTCCAAAGCACTCTAGAAAGGTTTCTGCAATTATTTCTGGTGAGTAGTTACTATGGTAAAAGTATTGAATGATACGATCTGGTTGCGATTCCATTGCATAGTTGTGACCATACTGTTTGGCAAATTTCATAAAAGCGATTCTACTTTCGTCGTCTTTAATCTGATCAAATACTTCAAAAAACTGTTTAGACGACATTATTTGTGTTCAAGTATATTTTATTATCAAAAAAATCAATTTTAAGCAATTAAAGCAACTAATAATTTAATATACTACTATGAAACTATCACTTGAATTTAGCATTAACAATGATAAATATTCATTGTTAATAACTATACAACATAAAAATTTATGTATATTGCGTACAACTTATAATCATTATCTAAATTATGAATCTGCTGATGAGTGTATTAATGAGTTACATTCAAAGCTATCTGAATTATATCTAAAAAATAAACCATGTGAATTGTTTTCCGATAATGATGTTTATTTTGGCTCTAGTCTCTCTATGAGTTTTGCAAAAAATGCATTTCTATATGCGCATAGTATCTTACCTACCAATATGCAAGATGTTACTACTAATCATATTTTTGCACTAACTAATCAGGAGATAATGCAATTTTACTGTGAAATCAATCGACTATTAGAATCAATTATTTCTGTTAAACGTATGCGTATGACTTTATAGATTGCGTAACTTTTTTTGAAAAGCTGAATTTGGTTTTGCATCTGCTTTGATTTTTTTAATATACTCCAAGGCATCGTCAAATGTATAATTATGCTTTTTCATTAAATAGTAAATAATTACAGATACACTTCTAGACTGTCCTTCATTACAATGAATTAAAATGTTTTTATCGGAATTTAACCCAATCAAATTAAATATTTCTTTAGAGTATTGAATGATTTCATTTGCATATAAACAATTGTCTTCTAGTACATAATTATAATAATCGATGTTATTAATAGAAGGAGTCATATTTTCATAGTACTCAACTAGTGGATGCATATCATCTTCAGATAATCTGATAACAATATTAATTTTATTTTTAATAATTAACCCACCATTCAATGCATCTTGTAGATTACTTAAGTAAATATTATCTATAATACGAAACATAATTTATATTTATGACAATTGTAGCTTCCAATAGTCTGTAGAATATCTAGGTAGAAATATCAAAAAAATATAAATCATATGCATGTTTTTTATGCCATCTCTACTCGTTCGTATGTGGCCGGTTTCAATCGAATACGCGCTCCTACAGACATTGCCTGTAATTCATTCAAGAACAGACTACTAGTGTGAGTCGATTTAATTTTGTAAATGCGAGCTTCATCTAAACATTCTAAACATCGATAAATCTGCTGCGCTTCATTAACAGACGCTCGTTGACCACATCGGTTGCAAACATATACATCAATACCATCAGCATGTTTAGTCATCTTTTCATTCAAGAAATTGATACTAGATACACTCATACAACTGGTTTCCATAGAACCTAAACGTACACCACCATTAATCGATTTACCTTGTAAGGCTAGTCGAGTAAGTGCATCAGTTGGACTCCAAGAGTTACTTGCAATTGTATCGGTTGTATACTTTTGTAGCGTTTGATAGTAGATGGGTCCCATGAAAATTTCACAATCAATATATTGACCTGTCATGCCATTGTATAAACGTTCAGTTCCATTACGGTTGAATCCATGTGATGCAAGCATCTCTGCAATATTATCTGTATCAATCTTTTTGAACATGGTCGCTTCGGCTGTAGTTCCTGTATGAGCACTCAATTTTGAAAGCATTCCTTCAAAGATAACCCCTGTTGTCATACGTGTAATAAGCGACAATGGATTAAAGATCATATCAGGTTTGATACCCTCCTTCGTTGTTGGCATATCAGTTTCTGAGTACAGAAATCCAGAAACTCCTTTTTGCGTTAATACCTCAAGCTACAGACGTTTGGTCCATAGCTATCAATAACATTCGAGAGTGTTAATCCCTACAGTTATTCCTGCTTTCACAGGGGAATAGACTATCCATTAAGCCTCTCAATTAAGAGACCGACACATTATAGTCGTTGAACCTTCCACATAGTAGTAAACTACCTTAGTGGTTTGGCTGCGGATTTCCTATTGTTTATCTTATGAGTTATTACCATACCTCTGGGCGCTACCCAAAGTGTTTGCAAAGTCTTTCGACAATGAAACGGTATCATAAGCTTTAAGGGGTTCCTGCAATTTAATTGTCTCGCTCCACCAGACATAGTTGATTTTCAACTATAACATATATCTGGCTTCACTAGGTAGTAAGACTCTTTTTATCGAGCTACCTCTTACAGGCCAATAAAGGTTAACCTGCACGATTTGAATTACATGTGATGACAATTTTGCCATTCTTTCTGATTAGAAATTTTCCTGATGATACTGTTGGACAGTACACCTTTCCATTGTATTGGATAATTTCGACTGTTGTACTTTTTGTACTTGGATTGACTAATGCAGTCAAATAATTTGGATGTTGAATAATACTAATTCTGTATTGGTCTGTTTTTCTAGTAGTTTCTTGACCCTTAATAGATAACACTTCACCAGCTTTCTGTTTAATTGTTTTCATAGAACTCCAACCACAATGAATAGTTAATTTTTGTACATCATCTGCTAATTGTTTAGATCCAGTGTAATATTCATATGAATTGTTATAATGATGACCATCTCCACTGAGTAAAGCAAACAATAGAATTTTTGATTGTTTTTCACTTAAATCCCATACAAATTCTGGTAGATACTTTTCAATACCTTTACACAATGGTTCTAAATATTGAGCAAGACTTCTTTGTTTCGTAATATAGTAGTAATCTGGTTCATTTGCATAGATATTGAATGTAAATCCAATTTGTGGCAAAATTTCATTCAATTTATCTTTGATTGCTTGTTTATGAGCTGAAATTCGCACGATATGACTATTATCAATATGACCCTCAGCAATATAAATTCCTAAGAACTCAAGCCATAGATCCATTTTAATCTCTTTTTCTGAATTATTGTAACGCTGATAGCGCTCATTTTTATGTTCAAATGCAGGTAGAGTAAATGTTTTAATATCTGAATGAATGTTTTTTACATTTTTTTTGCAATGGTACTTAGTATCTAATAATTCACTTGCTTCGATACTTTCAAATCGATCAGATTTTAGCGTTTTTGCATAAATTTTATGATTTAAAGTACACGTATATTCAATTGATTTTGTTTTTACTGAATACATATCACCTTCATGGTCAAATACATTCATTGCACTTGGTTTTTCATAAGCAAGATTATCTTCAGCAGTAGCAATAGCTAATGTATGGTCAGTTGATAGTTGATCAATAGTAATCCAACCATTTTCTTTAGTTAGTACCTCATGATCAGGAGAAAGGCAAAACTTACAACCAAGCTCTGTTTGGCGATAGGTTTTGAATACAATCTTTACAATCTCTTTATCGTCATTATTAGATGCTTGAATAACCTTCCAAATATATGCAGGTTCTTTTTTCTTGTATACCATGCTGCGATCAGTGTATATGATATTAGGGTCTTTGACATCACTCTTTGGGAGTTTTGCAATTTTACCTACTAGACAATCACCCTCTTCAACAAAAGTACCTTCTGGAACAATACCATTAACCAATTTTTCATAATTGGTATAACTTTTGATATCTGATGTAGTCGATGGGTCAGGTTTACAAATAATTTCACTCTGTTCACATTCAATCTTATCGAATGTCATATGTACGGCATCAAACATACCACGATCAACTGACCCCTTGTTAATAATAAGCGAATCTTCCTGATTATATCCACCATAGATAGCAATAGCAACAATTGCATTTGTACCCATAGGAGGAATATAATTATAAGCCATAGTTGATACTAATGGATTTTCAGTATATGCTTGTACATACAAATCTTTGTGAGCAGTATGGCACCAATTTTTTAATGGCCAACTATTTGTTTGTTTGACTTGATTTGTTTGGAAAACGATACGAGCAGCTTGATTGTGATTAGCAAACACACTTGTAAGTGCAACTAATCCAATGATTCCCTGTGGAATATCTACATGAGTAAACCGATGTAGTGGATCATTTTCATGCTTTTTGAAATGGTCATGTTCGAATGCAATATATGCATTTTCTTGCTCTTCTGGCGAAATATATTCTACAATACCTTCACGAACTAGATCATCAATATCAATTTTTTTATTTTTGATTTGTTTAACATGCTCTTGAGTGAATCCAATCCATTGTTTAAATTTATCATGAGTGTATCCTGGTTCTCCCATATTGTTATGTACAATCAAAAGTGGGCGCACTAATCGACCAGAGTCGACCCAGAATTGCACTTCATTGGACGTAATATGGTGTGAAACTGTAGTTAAGTAATGAATCTCTCCATCGCGACGCATTTGACGATATCTACGTAGGAACAATTCAAAATCTTCTACACATCCGATCCAATCACCATTAACAAATACTTTATGTAAGTTTTGCTTGGAAATACGAGTCATATCTTTGAACAGTTTTTCAATAGGAATTAATTGTTTATCTTCCAATACCAAATGTTTTAGTACTTCACTTGAAGCTGCAGCTGCAATATCAGCACTTACACTCAACTGTTTACTCATACCAACCTTTACACCAGTATCAGCAGATGTGATACCACAAATGTATCCAGTACCAGTAGGATGGACTTGACGTAATGTAATGGCACGCTCAGATGACTTAGCACTATTACTCTTATTAGGAGTATCAATGCTTTTCAATGTCGTGATCACATTCAATTTATTTTTATGATGCAACTGTTGCGATGAAAGTCGATTTTTGAATGTCAATTTGTTTACAGTAAGTGTTTTATCACCAGATACAATAGCATTCATTAGAGCTTTTTCAAACTCTTCTGGCTTAACTGCATTTTTAAATAGTGACTGTAAGTTAATATCAGCAAATGAATTGTTGCGGAAGTCTTTAATAAACTGACGCTTTAATTTTTGTACCACTGTAAAATTGAATTGTGTTTTGAATACACGTGAATATGACATACCAGCATCATTAATGCGTTTGTTTTTATACGAATCGCGATCAGTAGATGGTAGCACTTCTAAGTGAACTAATAACATTCTATGAATCATATGACCCAAATAAGCAGCTTTCTTTACTCGAGACTCGGCATTGACGCCAATATGAGGCAAGAATTTCAAATCAATATTGATTAATAGCTTAGACATTAGAAATCGTTCAATATTGAGTTCATCTTCTGTTTGTTTATCTGTGGCTGATTTCAATTTGGCTCGATAAGAGTCATAGTACTTAATGCATCTAGTTAACAGACGTAAGACATCATCTTGGTTCAAAATATTATTGACTGATGCACTTGCATTTGTATTAGATGCCTTTTTCATAATTTCATTTTTGAGAACGTTATTAATGTCAGGGTACATATTTGTAAAACTCTTTTTTAAAATATTTAACATCTGTTTTGTGATAATATCACCCTTACTATTAGTTGAATATGTAATAAATTCAGTGATTTCTTTTGTTGACAATACTCCTAACGCTCGAAAGAACACAAAGAATGGAATATCAACTTCTTTAAATCCAGCCATACTCATATTGATTACAATAGATCCATTATCCAAAAGCTTTAGTACTAAATTGTACGAGTTTTCGAATGCATCACCTGGCTTAGAAATAATATCAGCACGACACACTTCATGTTTATGATCATTTACAAACTCACGACTCTCATTGTACTTCATACTTTCCATATTGATAATGATATACTGATTGCCTTTGATTACGAAATAACCGCCCATATCGGATGGGTCTTCTTGTAATTGAATTAGCGATTCGCTTGATCTATTATACATATTACACAATTTGCTATTTACCATAGTTGGTAGTTTGCAGATCATCATATTTGGAATAGATAAACGTTCAGTAGTGACTGTGCCATTTTTATGATATGCTTTAGCAATCATAGTAGCATCAATGTATACCCCAGAGCAATATGTTAAATCTTTCAGTAGCGCTTCATTTGGAAATAAAGCAAGCGACTGTTGTAGATTATAATCGTATTTAACTGGTTTTGCAACACGGATGCTGTCGATAGTGATGTCCAATGAATATTTAATAATCGTTGGATCTCTTTCAGATGTATCTTTTGAATCTAACTCAAATTTCATTTCAAACACATCTTGAGCAATCTGGGCAATACCATGTTCAACAAAATGATTAAAACTATTCAAAGTAGCTCCAATAACACTATCCTTATTCAAGACCGATTCAACAATTGGAATAAGATCCGCTTGGTTATCGATTGAATTTGATGTGTTCATGATTTGATTGAAAATTATCCCCTTGGTTACAGTAAGTATATTGGTTGATATATTAAATACACGTAACTATCAATTTTAGATAAAAATAATACTAACCACAGAAGGATATTAGGGATATCTAGAAAGCCCAAAGGACTATAGCAAAAAAAGTAAAGGACCAAAAGGTCTTCTAAAGTTCTTTGAGCATCTTTTCTTAAGCGGTTTTAAGCTGTTTTAATATCGGTTCAATTGTATCACTGTAAGTGAGAACTTGTTTTAACCCAGCATATACTCCACCAGACTCGAAATATTTTTTGTGTTTACCTTGAAAGTATGCCCAGTGTTCGTACGGAATGTATGGGTTTCCTATGAACACTCGATGAAGCGGCTTGATGGTATCATAGGAAATGGAATCGTAACGGTCATGAGAGCAAAGACTATCTCCATAGGAGTAGCAGTTGGCGCATGGGAGCTGTTCTTCGCAATCACAGCTTCCTTCAAACTCATGTTCATGGCAATACATTCCAACCAAATGGTATCCTTTGTTGATTGATGGAAGTATATCATTGCTGAAACGGTTCTTCCAGTAACCTTGCGCATCCGAAAACTCGTAGATGAGTGCGGTGATAGCTTGTGGGAGAGTAGAGTTCATGGTTGTTACTTGTTGGTAGTAGTATTTATACAGGAAAAAAATCAATTTTAGCATTCAAAGAAAGGAGTTATAAACCTAAGTAACCTTTGGTTTATAACGCAGATACATATTAGATAATTAAACTTGATTATCTCATTGTTCTCTAGTTATTAATTTTTTAATATGATCATCAGTAATATTCCAGATAACACCTAATGATAACATTGTTATAAATACTTGATATAATGATGTTACTCCTTTAGCACTTGGTGTAATAGGACAAATATCACCAAACCCAACGGTACTTGTTAATGTACACCAATAGTATAACCCATTTAATCGATGTTCACTAGGACTTTTACCTATACCATATCCATAACCATAACTTTCTGGACTTTGATCAAACCATATAATAAATGTAATTAAACTTATACACAATATCGCAATGACTACTCGCCATGCCCATATTTTAGAGGGAGATCTTGATGCACGTTGAACAATACGTTCTAGTTCTGTATGATTTAATTGAGATGCTGGTACAGTTTTTATTGAATTATTGGGCATAACTTTGTTAGCGACAATGTTCCAAAGACTACTCATGATTATTGGAATAAATTTATCTATATTAGTTAATTAAAAAAAATATAAATGGGTATTTAAAGAGTTTCTCGGTATGTTGTTTTATTTTTATATATAAAAAATGTATCTTTACTAGAAAATGATTTCCAATCCTAATCCTTATCAGGATATGCTAAAATTAACTGTTCGTAAATATTACCCATTCTATATATGATTTTATTGCTTTTCTATAATCATAAATGAATATAATGAAATATATTCTTTATCAGACTCATCTAATTGGTTATACACTTTTGGATTATTTTTTTTGAATTGGCGAAGCATAGTAGCAAAACTTTCATTAGCTAACATTTTAAATCCATTATCATTAACAACTGTTTCTAAAAACTGCATATTCACAAGATATTCGCGATAGTAACTTCCTCCACTAAATGGCAGGAGTACATCAATTGCTTGATTTAAACTAGTAAGCTCAGTAGATGTATAGGCCTTTTTGATAGAATATTTTTTATTTTCAGTAGACCATTCATCTTTATCTGAAAGTAAATCAAATATAGCTTTACCATCAAAGCAAGTAATTAAGAAGCGTCCATGCATTCTGAGTGTATGATTAACTAATTTAAAGAACTCAATTAATGGTAAATTTTTATTATGTTCAGTCTTATCATGTGCTAAATAATGAATAGCAAAGTTCATCATACTTGCAGATACATTAGTTGGTAGATTTGTATTAGCGATAATATCTTCATAAGCATTTTCAAAATCAATTTGTCTAATATGAATACTAGCACTCGCATCTTTGGTTTTGATACGTAGATTATATTTACGCTGTAGTAACTCATAGATTGCATCAATATCACGATCAACCATTGTAACTTCAGTAAATCCTACATCAATAACACGAGCCAAATCTTGACCCTTTCCTGCGCCAAAATCAACAATGGACGCTGGTCCTTGTTTAATTAATGGTGCTAGGTATGTAGAAATTAACTCATTTTTTACAAACGAATTAAACGCACGTTGAGCAAAATAATCATCATTACTATTGCTTTGAAAGTAACCACCAATATCACTCATATTCGAACCAAGCATTTCAAATGTCAATGGATGCTTAATAGAATGCCAAATTAATTCAGAGTATCGAAGAGCATTTCCAAAATATTCACCTTTCCGGACATCATTTGTTCGATCATCACGCATACGTGTAATTTCTGGTTTTTTCAACATAGACCCATCTTTATTAACAAATTTAAATTCTGCTACACGCCCACCTAAATCAGTTTCTTTCGATGACCATAGATACATAAATGGTTTATCGTATGGAGCAAATTGAATTGGGAAGTATTGGTATGAATTTTCTGATTCTGGTGCTACATATCCTTCAAAGAACTCTAAGTTTAATTTTTTGAATGTTACAATATCTACTCCAGAGCATAATGCATATAAATTTTCAGATGTATTAGTAACGATACCAGCTTGCTTACGTAACTTTTTAGCATTCTCTGAATCAATCGACATCATATAGAAATCAATTGTGGACTGTTCTACTGGTTTCCATTTAAATGAAATAGTATTATAGTACTCAGTATTAATACGAATCTTTTGTTTAATTGCTTCCCGGTAATGTACCCCAGCTGGAGTAAAAATGATTCCATCGATTTCATATTTACTTGTAAGCGCTTCTTCGTAAAACTTTTCTAATTGTAACTTATAGTTAGTTTTGGACAGCTTAACAAATTTTTTTGTACGGCCTAACTTATAAAAGGATAACATTTCATTAGCTGCTTCAAACTCCTTATAACGAATACTGAATGGCATATTAGATACCTTATGTCCACTAATCATAATTACATCAAATGCGTGGAAAGAAACCTTACCATTCTCAGAAACCATTTCAGTATCCAATAATGTTTTTACTACATCTAGTCCGCGAATAGAACCCTTTGGAGTATATGATTGAATAACATTAATTTCATTTGAAATAGAAACAATTTCAGCGCCAAGTAGTGTCTTCTTTCGCCCATTGCGTTTAAAATATTCAGTAATCTGAAGTACACCTCGAGATCCATCGATTTTGTCTGTAATATAAAACTGATCAATAACAGGTAATACATCTTTGAAATAAATTGTACGACTTAATTCAATTGCACTTGGAATTAACTGTTTAAACCCGGATCGTTCTTTAAATCGATTAGCGGTCATTGGATCTCTATAAATTTCACGAGCGATCGAATAAATCATTTGCTGATAATCGATTTTGTCTTGTTTAACAACAATCTCATCAATATATTTGATAATTTCAATTAAATCCGTTTTTGTAATACTATTACCATTATATTTTAATTCAATCGTGATCATATCATATGCATTATCATCTACTTCAGTAGCAAAATTTTTGTAATCCTTTAGTAATTTATCTTTATATTCCTGCAGTCTAGTAGTAAACTCTTGCGGATTTGTAATCAATTTAGTTGCAATAATATTCAAATTCCATTCGGGATGCTGGAATAATGTATAGCTCATAGTATGAGTTAATATAATATCTTTAACCGCCCCCTCAGAACATTCATTTGTAGTAGAACTAATAATGAAGACATTGTACTCTTTATTGTCTGAAATATTAATTTTCTTTTTTGTGATAGTTTCAGTGCCGCAAATAGTTGGTACTGAAATTTTACTATCATGTATAATCATTTTTGATTTAAATTGGTTTGAATAGTTTAATCTAATGTTTTGCTCAACTGTCAAACCAGAACTAATTTCGGCAATATCATTTAATAATTTTGATAATTCCATTTTAGACAAAATTACAGTAGAAATAGCTACCTTTAAGGTATCATTTTCTGAATTGAAAAATGGAGTCGACATTATTAATATGCGTATCTTAGTCTTGCTTTGGTATATTTACTAATGGATATATCAATTTTCAATGAATACTATTATGAAATTATACACTAAAATCATGCATAATTTCATTTTAAAATACGTTTACTCTCTACAGTAGACCAATATCTTGACAAAGTACCGCCGACTGAAATATTATAATTATAGGCTAAATAGCAACTATAAGTTGCCGGATTTCTTCAAAATCTTCCATGTATAATCTTCCGGTTTAATATATAAAGTTATTAAACTAAACAAAAAAATAACTATGAGTGGTAATATTAGTGGCGGTGCTATAGCACGCGGTTTAAAATTATGGTTATCTACTCATCCTATCATTAATGGAATTCTATCAAATCCTCTAGTTATTAGTATTTTAATTTTGGTAATCATCTGGTTATTAGATTTATTATATGGAAAGAATTTTGAATGCGCTAGCCTTCGAGAAATCATACAACATTTTTCGACTGCATGGTTTGTAATGATTGCTGGTATAATTTTAAATAATTTAGCAGTCAGTTCATCATGTAAACCATTGGAACTATCAGAACCGACAGAAAAAAAAGGAAGAGGTCCATGTGGTTGTGAAACTGATGTTCATGCAACTCCAGTTGGTGCTGGGGTTCCTGTTGAAAAATATGATAGTGTATTATCTCAGTATGTTGAATAATTTATTCATCATCGCCGTATTTTACATCAAATAAACCGTCATAATCGGGCGCATCGGACGAATTAACAGTTAATTCAATAGATGATATATGATCTTCATCAAATGATACCGTTTTATTAACATTCTTATTTAACTGATTAGAACGCTTTTCATCAACATTAGATCTTTTTTTGATATTATTCAATTCTATTTCTTTGTCTTTATACAATGCAATTTGAGATAGTAACATAGTTTGTAGGTCTTTACATTGATCTACTAATGACTTATATTTATTTTGTAAGTCTGTATTTTTAGATTTTAATTTATTTTTGTCATCAAGCGATTGTTTGTATAGACGATTAAGTTTAGTTAGAGTCTTTTGAGTTTTAACAATTTTTGGCAATCCAAGAGACTTTTTAGTAACTGGTTTTGACGTGTCAATTTGTTTTTTATTTGGCTGCTCACATTTAATAAACCTAGAGTAACTAACTTCTCGGTGCTTTACTAGCTCTTTTAGAATGATATCTTGCAATAATGAAATATTGGTAGGGTCTTGGTGTTCATCAATAATCAATGATAAATAATTAGACAATAACTCATTCGAAAATGATTTAATTGTATCCCTAAGTACCATCGATAGAATATCATGCTTTTGCTTTTCTGTTAGCGATTGAATGTATACTTCAGGAATGAATAAACTTGCATATAAATTGATACAATCAATAAAACTTAAATCGCTATAAATAGTTGATACCCGTGTGTAATAGTGGATACTATTAATTAAAGTTTTGTAGAACTCTGGGCTATCGCTAGTTTTAACATATTCAGTGATGGCGGTACAATAGCACGCAGTAATATTGTTTTCAGTTTTTTCCTTCATTGAAATAGCCCTATCATACATATGATTATAGAAGATATCAACGATAGTTGATCCTAACACATCCAATAATGATAAAATCTTTTTCTGCTTTTGCTGATCCATTTCTTATTTATAACTTATTTATTAGTAATCCTGGGGGTGACTTATACTATTTTTATATCAATATCACAATTGAAATATTCATTAGTATTCAATTATAAATTCAATTAATTAGATTTATTGAATATCTTTTTTTATATTTTTGTATTATACTTTTTTGATTCAGATTCATAATACATTATCTAATTCGATTTCGTAGTGGATTTGTATTTTCATCTGCTATCATATAAATAGTAATTTTACACTAATACAATGAATATTTCCGATATGATTAGTACTACTGTACTAAAGGGAAAAGCGATCTATGGAGATCTATTATTAAAAGAAGGGTATAAACGTTATCAAGTAGATGATTTAGCAATTTCTGAATTCATAGGATATGAGCATGAGAGAGTTGGAGAGCCATCAAATCTACATCTACTTGCCATCAAAAAAATTTTATTATATGCAGTACCAGTTATTGCATCTAGTAATGCTACCAATAAACGTGGTATCACATTAACCGCACAGTTTGTTACGGAATGCATTATATATACTACTGCTAAACAGTTACATAAAAAACGATTAGCTATTGGCGATAAATATACATTAATTGGCTTTCAATTTCCGCAAAATCTAATCAATAATTTAGATCTACAAACATTTGAATGGAAATACTACTATCAGTATCCAAAAGAATTTATTACATATGAATTAGATATATCACATCTTGATGGAATTGATGCAATTGATAACAATTTAAACTTGTATTTAATTAAATCATCTTATTATGAGGATGTTGAACTATACAACAAAATATTGTATATATTAAAATTAAAATTGAATGAGTACACTAATATTTGGACGTCAGTTTTACATCAAACTGATGCTACTAATCATATTGATTTTGAAGAATATCGGCAACTACAACAAATTAAACCATTTAATGATAATGCAATTGTATCTAAATTAAATTTAATTTTAGAAAAGCAAATCGACCCGACCTTTACTATATCTTACTATGAAACTTTACAAGCAACTGCTAATTGGCTATTATACAATCAAATTTATTTATATGGATATGATTCGCCGATAGTATCTACATATTTAGATAAATTGGCATATAAAAAATCTGAAAATCATAAGGTGTTTCTACAACTAGCTAAAGAGGAGCAAGCTCAGTTATTACAAACAAGAGCAGAGAAAATTACTAGGGAGCAGTATCCATTCTATTTTAGTACTATTGATCGAAGAGGTATCTTTAAACGGTTTACTCGTTTTAATATTAATAAATTATCTAAGCCACATCAGAATGAAGTTAAAATTTTAATGGACAAGGAGTTAGCATATCAAAGTGCATTAATTAATAATAAGTGTCCACATATGCAAATTATTAAAAAATTAAACAATAGCGATTCGACTGTTCATGATATTGTACAAACATATAATGAGTTAATTCCATTTATCGATATGGATAGAAAATCGGATGATGTTCATACTTATTATTGCAAAAACTGTAAGTATGGATTGTTATGTGAGCATGAAGTAGAAATGTATTCAGAAATTAAAATGATTAAAGATGATCCTACATCTAACGAAGGTACGGATATTTTGTATACAGTACAGCAAATAATTGTCAACCGATATAAACAAACTCAACAGTCTATCGACCACTCAAATATATTTTCATACTGTTGTAAATTTTGCTCTAAAGAGCTAGGTAAGAGTGATGATATTATTCAAGTAGCTCAAAAAGATTACATGAAAAATCAATCTAGTAGCCCAATTCAAGATAATTTTAAAGCTATATCATTTCTTACTCTATCCAGTATTTTATCATTAAATATCGATCCAATTGTACTAGGTATTGATAGAAAAAAAGTACTTAAACTATTAACTCCTATTATCAGAGACCAATTAGAGACTGTCTCATATGTTTTTAAAAAATTAAATGATGAAGATCAGATTGATATCCATACTCGATTATCTGCATTAATTTTATCTTTATGCGCAATGATTTCATTGAATATTAATGTATTAAAAACCGATAAACAATTGCTATTAATCGAGCCTATTAAAAAAATTAAACCATTGCATTCAAAGAAAGAAAAAGATATTGATAGTGATGCTGCTACTGATGAATCTAGTGATGATGAACCTATTCCAGAACAACCATCAGTAACTGGAGGATCAATTAAAACTGAATTTGCTGCAGCCTTTGCTATTATTAAAAATTCAGCGCAGTATAAATTAATCGATGTTAGCGATGATAAACTTAAATCAATGCTATTAGATTATTATCGGCGTATAGCAAAGGATATTGGCGATGTAGTGGATGTATCTACAATCAGTAGAACTAATGAGGAACGATTAACTAATGAAATTATTCAGAGCCCAGTATATGCATATTTGGAGTACATTGTTGCTCGTAATAATAAAAAAGTTATTACTAAGCAGCCATTTAAAAATATTATTGGCACTGAAATTACTAAGGGGTTTACTGGAAATGTATATAAAAATATACCTACGGATACTATTAAGGTAACTAATGACCAATCTAAATATATACATGAATCATTTTTAGGTATTAGAACATTTTTAGTTGATAATAAATATAATGGTACTTCTATTGAACCAGAAGTGTCTGATTTTATTCGTAAATATGAGTTATCTGAAAATGATCGAATTTATAATTTAGTTAAGAACCCAAAGCATATTATACCTGAAAAAAATGCACGAGAAACATCATTCACATTAGAGAATTTAAATTTACTTTATTGCGCTAATCCAGAAGTATTGACTAAACATATATGGAAGAAACAACAAAACTCTAATAAGAATCTAATATGCACCTTATGTAATATTGATTCAACTAAAGCATCTATAACTCATAATAGTGCAATTATTAAATTAATTGATCAAGAGTTAACTAAGGATGCTTTCTTTGAGTTGTATTCAAATAATTGTCCTATTAAAGATATTCATATTTATACTGATGATCATGTTGGTATTAATTCCAAATGCACTCAGTGTGGGATCTCTAAAAAACAATTATTAGACCAGGATTCAAAATATTATAAACAGTATTTATCTAAATTTAATACTTATCGTAAGGATCAACTGGATATGTTGATTGAATCTGCAAAAACTGTAACAAAAGTAGAACCATATATACCATATACTAGTAAACTATTTGATAATATCAAAGTGAGTGAAATTGAAGCTACTAATAATCAAAATCTATTAACGATTTCAAAAATATTTGATATTAATTCAGATTCTATTACAAGTCTATCTTCAATGTATTTAGATTCTTATATCAAGTTAATTTATGAACGGTATGCTTATGCCCAAAATGTATCATTTGATATGTCTAAACACCCAGATATGGAATTTTATGATTTTATTAAATCCAAATTTTTCACTGGCAGTAAACCAATTAAAATTAATATGAAAGATCTACCTAGCTATGACTATCAAGCGTATAGTGATACTATCAAATTATATCACTTAATATCATTACTTCTATTATTTACTAAGAGTGAACATAGTCAGGTAATAGAATTGGGTAAGTATTTAGTCAAAAAAATAATATCCCAAGAAGCTAGACGGGGTGAGTTTAATTTTGCTAAACTAAAAACAATTAAAGCTATCGTAGAAGATGAAAATGAAATGGTTACCATCATAGAAGATTCTGAGGATGAGGAAGAAGAATCTATGTTTATGGCGTATGATATCGATATGGATGATATGGATGATAATATCGACGGAGATTTAGATTAGTATGAGAACTTTACTAACTCCACAGCACTTTTGCATTCTTATCTTATTCTATTTACAATAGTTCTATATTATTTTGTTTTAGATGATATACAATAGTTCTATCCAAATAAGTAATTATGTTCGCCGAATGGACCGACCCCTTTGATATTGATAATTATTACGATGACGTTGGTAAAATTTTTACTAAAGTATCAGCATATGTAGATCCTAGTAACCAAATGAAAACTGTTGTACCATCTACAGTAATAGTACCACAGACACCTACTGCAATTGACTCTGCCCCCAATAAAGTAGATATAGTCGAGTTACCTCCGCCTATTGCGAAATCAAATTTTGAAGTGCAGCCAAATACGATATTTTTAGATGGACATCCAGTTGGTAGCCAACCAGTATATAACATTCTCAGATCTGGTCCGCCAGCCAAAGAAACTTATTTAGAACCACAATACTATCCCCGATATTGTTCACAACCAACGCAATCTACACAATATGATATTATTCAAATATTAAATATCATTTTATTTATGATTATGTTTATGATGATCTGTAATCTAATTCAATTAACTAATAGTATTCGTAAGCAACATAGATGTATTATGAATATGATTGCTAATATAAAAAAATAAAAGCAATATATACGATAGCTTAGCTTTAGCTAGGTAAGCATCTGAATAAACAATTCTGATAATTGACTATAATTAGGTCGATCATCATAATGACTATTTATGATCATACTTGCAATAGCCGAACCAATCGATTCACGATTTCCAGATAATGCGATCAGAAAATTAGTTTTTTCATTAACAATATTTGCATTAGTTGTTAACCCAATCCAAGGTAATTGATTTCCTAATAAATTTATTACCAGAAATAATAATGACTCATAGTCGTCATATCGGCATGGATGTTTTTTTTGATTTAAATTACGTGAGCATAACATTAAATCGTATGTAATATCTGAATCAATACTAGCATCTTCATCAACTGTTTGTCCATGGCGACCTTCCCAGAATAATGCATTTTCTAATGACTTAAAGACTGTTGTCGATATACGTTTAGGTTTTAGTTGTACTAGATTTCGCAATTCGATTGACCCATGTACAATCCTATTATCATGAGATAATTGAATTAACTCAACTAATCGTATAATTAATTTTTTATGGTTATCCATAAGTAATGGATATGAAAGAAGTAATAACTCATAGTACCAATTATTATATTTCCATCCGCGGATCAAACATAGTCGTTGCTGATCTTCTTGTTTATATGATATGATCGGAACACTAATAGGTTTTGTGATGTTTGGCAATATGCTTGCGTAAGTAGATGAAACATTCATTAACTGCTCGATATAAGCAGGAGATTTTGTAATCTTTAGTATATATTTTTGAGTTAAATCATCTCTATCGGCAACTAATAACTCATTAAAATATTTATTTTTTGTTTCTGAAACTACAGTTAGCTTATGGTTATGAGTATAGTAAATATCTCCAAGTATACTACCAATACTATCCTCAGTTATTTGCTGTTGGTATTCAATTTCTTGTAAATTAGGTATATCGTCAATAGATTCATATGTAGTATTCATTTTTAAATTTGATTGAGTTAATGCGTGTTTTTTACAATAGTATTCATTATATTCTTTCAGAAAATACTTAGCTTTAAAAGTGCAATGTTTTTCAGATTTTAATAAAGCTGTACATAGAGTCATTGTGGTTTAATATTGCTTATCGATGTCTTTATATATTTATAAATATTAATAGCAATTTTAGTTATCGAAGAGTAGAGACCAAAGGAAAGTATTCAAATACTCTCTAGAGATCTCTCTCCCATTAGCTATAAAAAAACAAAACTGTATACAAACTTATTAATCGAATACATTATGTATAGAAGATGGAAATCTTCTGTAACCCAATCGCTCATGCCATGATAAGATGAGTTAGGCTAAATTTCGGTACATTAGGGTCCGACAATAGTTTCTGACGAATCCGATTGTTTACCACGGCCATATTGAGTTTTCCTGAATACTTCCACATGAAATGGTCTCCAAATTGTTGTTGACTTGAGATTGATAACCAATTCAAACGATGATCATTGGCAATCATGAACTCCTCACTCAACTGTTGGGCATATGAAATACCAAACCAATTGAGTTCATCTAGATGTTTGTTCATGAATGACTCACTTAGCTTACAGTTCCAACTAATGGATACCCATATCGCGCGCATATCGTACTTGTCGACAGATGTCTTGAGATATACAAGACACTTTTCCATGAAGGACTCTGATAGGTCATGGTGTTCGAAAACCAATTCAAACTGTACCAGATGACGATTCTTCCAAATGAACTCATCGGAGATCTTTTGGAAGGCACTGATCATCGGCCAACTAACATACTCTTCATATACCGTGATGAATGTCTGCGACATTCGTTGGTAGCGAGATGCTTCATCCCAGTCAAGGTGCTTTTTATGCTTACGCATAATCCATTCTGGTAGCTGTTGGAATCGACTAGCAGCCTTCCAATTCAGCTCTTTTGCAAAATGATCAATACATTCATACGAAAGCTTTTGGACGGTACATACCTTCTTCCACACCAGAAACTGTCTGAACTCTTTCATGAACTTGAATCCAAGTTGGTAGTTTCCACAAATCTGATACCAGTCTTGTCCTTCTGGGTTACGACGAATCTCATTGGTAAGAGTACGATTCATTTCAATAAGAGCCATTGTTGTTGGTTAAAGGGTTTGTTTGCTTGAAGTTGTTACTGTGTAGTAGTATTTATACATGAAAAAAATCAATTTTAGAAACTAGGATCTCAGGTATTCGATGGATACGATTAGATGCTAGAATATTATGTAAAAAGCTAAAAGTCATTATCATCAGAGTCATAATGAGTTATAGTCATCTCAGTTAAATTTTTAATAGTGTTGCTACAGTCGTCTCTAATTAGGTTTCTACCGTTTGTTTCAATTAAAAGCTTTTGATTAACATCAAAGAACAGTAGTGCCGGAATAGTTTTAATGTCGAATTCATTTCGTAATAGTTTCCTAAGATCAGCATCTTCATATGGTAGAGACTGCCATGGCTGAGTGTTTCTATATTGATTATACTGTTCAATACTTTTATCAGAAGATACATAAACGATATCAATATTATTATCTAATAGAGTTGGGTATGCATCTACTAAAATTGGAGTAAACTCTTTGCAATATTTGCAGTACTCGCCGGAAAAATACAACCCAATAATATTAGCATTGTTAGTATTAACTTTAGCAAATACTTGATCCATAGTGACTTAGAATATCTATTAATTGGAAAGTTGTTTCGTTAGTTGCACTTTTACAACGACTTATATTATTTATCAAATTTGATCAATTTTAGAAACTAAAGGTAAGAGTACTTTGCACTCTCAAATCCTAATGGGTAAGGTTAGTAAAAAAATATAATATATAATATGAAAATATGAAATGTTGAGTCCTTTTATTCGAGTCTTAACTAACTATGCATAAAGCTTTAATGAAATATCTAATTATTAATTGTCCGTCGGTGATACTGCAGGGGGGTTCAGCTATAGCTACCATTAAGGTATCTATAGTATTTTACCATGTTGCGTGATGCACGATGTAAACGTATAATAATGATTGAAATTTCGGGGGCGCTAGTGTATAATGGGTAGTTCTTTCAAGGGTGGTTTATGGTTCGCATAAACCACCCAATAAAGAAGTATATATTACATTAAGATCTCAATAAATCATGATGTTGGTATATATTGTATGCGAAAAAAATCAATTTTGCTAAAGCTTATATGACCCAATAATTAGTTAAATATAGATATATAATAGATAAACAATATGAGCGATTTGATTTATATCGATAATAAACCATTACCGAAGGTAGATGATAGTAAAAAATACTTTTTAAATGTATTAACTATTTTATTTGGACCGAGTGGGTCTGGTAAGAGTTCATTAATTATGCATATTCTAAACACTCTTAGAGATGTTGTGCCTCTAGGTATGGTATGCTGTCCTACAAATGCAACTAATGGTGATTATAATAATATTATACCAGCAGAATGTATGTATGATGACCTAACTGCTGATTTAATGAAAAAAATATTTATTAGACAGAGTAATGTATTAGCAATGTATGATATGGTTCGTAATATTGAAATATTAAAACCATTATTTGACAAGGTTGCAGATAGTTCATCTACTAATAAGGTATTACAACTAGATCGACTTATTAGAGATAGTATTATCAAAGTAAAATCATCCTATGAGCCAGATGAGATTGAATCAGTTATAGAAGATTTAGAAACCCGCTATAAGAAAAAAGTAGTTAAAATTATGCGCAATTGTATAAAAGAAAATAAATATCGTTTAAGTAACATGCAGTTAACTGAGATGCAACGCAGTATTTTAAGCAATTTAGAAATCAATCCAAATCTATTATTAATTATAGATGATTGCGCAGCATCTATTAAAGAATGGCGCGATTTAGAAGAAACTAAAAAACTATTTTTCCAGGGTAGACATTTTAAAGTAACTACTATTCTTACAATGCAAAATGAATCTATTATTCCAGTACCACTACGATCTAATGCTCATATATCAATATTTACAACTAAAAAAATTGCAACTACTTATTTTGCTAAAGCTAGTTCCGGCGCTGGTACAGAAGAACGTAAACGTATAGAAAAAATTGCAACTATAGTATTTGCAGCAAGCGATGATAGTAAACCTAACTATAAAAAATTAGTTATGTTTAGTAACCTTATTAATACCGAGGATAAGGTTCAATATATAGTTGCAAACCCTAAGCGAAAAAAATTTGGATCACCTGCCGCATGGGAATTATGTACTAGGGTACGTAGAGAAGTTCCAAATGCTATTACCAAAAACTCGTTTACTAAGATGTTTAACTTAAAACCAGTAGCACAATTAGAGTCATAATGATTATATAGCTATTTTCAGCTATATACATTTAAAAATAATTTAATCTTTTTTTGATCCAATTGAGAATACCTATGAAGTGAGTCGATTGCTAATTGTTTTCCTTTAGGAACTTGAACTAAGTATTGCCAAATATTTACATTAAAATCTGGAATTAGTCGATTTATTCGATTAATATATCGCTCGCATGCAAGTATAGCTTGTCTATTATTGTAATAAGTATCGAAATATTTTGACAATAATTGCAATCCATTATCATTATTAATATTAATTAAATCAAATACCCAACCATACACATGATCAATATTATCGTATGGAAATTTAGATGAATATTTACCGTATAATAATACAGCCCAATCATTTACTGTTATTAATTCTAAATAAGAGATATCTTGATCCATTCCTTTGGATAAAATATCTCTTGCATAACTACTTACCCAATAATTATTACTAGCCGCGGTTAGTACTAATTCAGATAGTAACTCTCTATTACATTCTGTTAATGACGCTATAAACCCATCATCATATCGACCAAATACTAAATTTAATTTTTGAATCGAATCAAACATTCAGTATCGGGGGGGGGTACGATAAATAGAATACTTATATTATATAACGGAAAGATCAGAGTGCTTTATTGTTTCAAAAAAAAATAAATAATTAGTATTTATAGTTACATTTATACATCTTGTTCAGTATGATAAATGGGCGCAGCTGTATTATTTTGTTCTAATGATTGTTGCAATTTAGCAATACGGTCATATAAAATATCATAGTCATCGTTTTGTTCTACATTTTGTACTAATAGTTCTGGGCTAGGAGTTGATTTAGATACTACTAATGGTGGATCTGGTTGTACATTAACTACATTAGTTTTAACTACAAATGTAGGAATCGGTAACTCTGATGGATTTGGAGACTTAATAGTCTTTTTTTTTGTTAAATCAATTTTTGCTGCTTGATATTTATTAACTGTTTTATTCCATCCTAGAAATACTACTCCAGTTAATTCAAAATAATTTAAAATATCATCATAATCGGTCCATAAAATCATTGCTTCATAATGACGCATTGTTTTAATATGTTCGATAAATTTTTGCTTATCACTGAGATACATTCCTCGCATAAACTTATAAATCATATGAGAAATCTGATTAGTAGTATCAGGAATTGCATTATTCATCGCCTTACCAAATTCTTTTAAATTATCATCGCTAGCAACTTTAGTTACTACCAATTTACAATTGCGAATTGTATCAAAAGATTTTACCAATTGTCGAGGAATTGACATGTTTTTTTATAGCTGACTGTAAGTTGTGAGTGTATTGATTATGTTATATATATATATATCGTGATTCAATTTGACTAACTATTTAATTTTTTATTTACGTTTTGTATCTACATGTTAGATATAATAACATCGAATTCGATTTTCCCATATCCATATCATAATAATGGCCGAAACAACTGTATCCGGAGGAGCTAAAAAAGTCGTCAAGCGCGCGCCTGCTAAAAAACCTGTAAAAAAAGCAGCACCTGCTAAAAAGCCTGTAAAAAAAGCAGCGCCTGCTAAGAAAGCAACTCCTAAAGCTAAAAAGCCGGCAACCAAGAAAAAAACAACCAAGAAGTAAATTTACTGAGTAAAGTATAAGTACTCTATTAAAATAGTTTTATCAGGAATATGAATCATGTGATGATCGACTGATTCAATTAATGAATTCAATCGCTTATTGAATTCTTTTTTTGATACTTTTAACTCACCAGTCTTTTTAGTTAATGAAAATGAACCTTTCATACGTTTATCATTTAATGTATATCCATCTGGATTCAATCGAATAAATACAATTGGACGATGATCAACATCTTGCGACAATTCCATTGTACGGCGATTATTACAAGTATCATCATATGACTTATGTTCATTTTCATCTATTTCAATAATGATTATATGTGTTAATAGATCTAGAAATCCATCAGGTCTACGCTTAGAGCATCCGCCATTAATAGTCTTATCTAATTTAAATTGCGAAAACTTTTTTAATAAACCAGACATATAAGCTTGCTCTTTAGTTTTATAGTTTCTGATACGCGGATCATTTGGATGTAAACTAAAATGACAAGCAGCGCAATTAGGTTTATATTTTTGATTCATTTGAGTTATTTTACATGTATCGCATCGTTTATTTTTGATATCAACCATATTTTTTGATTTATGTGTTTCACAATATGTAGCATTTTTATCAGTAGATAATCCAAAATATGCTTGGGTAATACAACCATCAGCTTTACATTTTTTATTTTTGATATCAATCATAGCGTTTGATTTATGATCATAACAATATGTGGGACTTTTATCTGTAGATAATCCAAAGTATGCTTGCGTAATGCAACCATCTCGAATACATTTTTTAGATTCTATATTAACCATACCTTCTAATTTATGTGATCTGCAATAGGTACCATTCTTATCATTCACATATCCAAATGAAGGGCTACTATTACCACATCCATTTGCTTTACATTTTTTATGGGTAATATCGACCATTCCATCTAGTTTATGCGATCCACAATAAGTTCCATTCTGATCATCTGGATACCCAAATGATGGGCTACTACTAATGCATCCATCAGATTTACATTTTTTAGATTCAATATTAACCATCCCATCTAATTTATGGGCTCCACAATAAGTACCGCGGGTATCATCTGGATACCCGAATGAAGGGCTACTACTACCACATCCATTTGATTTACATTTTTTATTTTTAATATCAACCATACCTTCTAGTTTATGATCATTACAATATGTAGCACTTTTATCGGTTGGTAACCCAAAGTATGCTTGAATCCCGCATCCATTTGATTTACATTTTTTAGAAACAATATTAAGCATATTATTTGACTTATGTGTTTTACAATAACTTGGTTGCGCGTCGGTTAATAACCCAAAATTAGCACGTTTAGTACATCCATCTGCTTTGCAATATTTAGGCATATTTGTATATCGATTATATTAATTATTTTTTGTATCAATTTTTACCAAAAAAAGATACATCATATATCTAATTAATGTCTAAAAGAGCATGTCGAATCATTGCAACGTTTACCTTTCCGACATGCTTTAATAACAATCTTATCACAATGCGTCTCACTACAATAATTATTACGTCCCGCGTGAGGGCATAAGTTTTCAGATAATACATGAAATCTAACACACTCATCATCTGCGCAATCCATATAATTTGCGCAGATTTTAGTACCGCTAGAGAGAGCATCTCTGAAGTCGCGGCGATGAGCAACATACATTTTTTTAGTATTTGATTTATTATCTTTTTTAATAATAGGAATGAATGGTTTAATTTCACATTCATCTTCCTCATCATCGGATGCCCATGATGATGAAAATGGATTAGTTTTAAACGCAAATGTAGTTTTAACTTCAGTAGCCACTGGAGTTAATGGAATTGGAGTATCTTCGTCGGTAGACTCGTTATATACACTATTTTCATAGTGTAGTTCAAGGTCTTCTTCATTAGAATCCGAAAGAACTGCTGCATATCGATTAACTTCTTCTTCATAGTTATATTTAATTTGTTGAGCAACATGATCTTCTGTTAAGCCATAGTTATTCATAATAGAAACAATTAACCCAAGCATATGAGTTTGAACAACATCCAATTCATTTCCATGAGATTGATTCATAATTAACGTATTAATTTGTTCCACTTCAGTTTCATATGTTTGACTCATAATTAAAAGGTTATTTGAAACCTAATAACAAATCTCAATTGGTTATAATTTATACAAAAAAAGATCTAAATAGAATGGTTTCTATTTAAAAGATATCTACGATACCGGTGAAGAAGCCAAAGGCTTCCTAGGTAGAAGGTTCCATTGGAACCCAGGCAATTTTCAATTGCTACTCTACGATACCGGTTCTGTTTTCAAATATTCTTTGTAGAGCATTGAACCTGGGATAATTGGAGCTGCTTCATCAATCGTATACACATCATGTAATACACATACACCACTTGGGTTAAATTTGATAAACTTTTGGATACTTGAATTCAAGAACAGATATTTAAGTTCCTCATTTTTAATTTTGAGTCGCTCACCATTTTCATTACGATAATAGTTTCGGAAGATAGTAAGAAACTCATCCATAGTTTGTACTGGTTTGTTTTCTTTGTAGAACACTCGTTGAACAATGAACCGTTCATAAATGTCTTCTTGTTGGCGGTAAATATCAGTCTCCTCTTTGATAGTTGGGTGTGGTACTTTCAAAATTTGCCCATCATATTCAGAATACAATCTGGTACGATAATGTGTTAAGATTGATAGGAATCCAGCATGAAAACGCTTATCATCTTTAAGCATATTAATAAACTTAGAGTCCTTAGTACGTTCGAATTCATTTTCTGGATCGGGATTCTCTTTGAAAGTCATCTTGAATTTGTACGTTAAGAATCGACGCCATACCGCATGCTCAGTACTTTCAATACGTAAGTGATGATTGGTAGCTAGCAAGTGATTGCAATTTGGTTTGAAATTTTCTTGCTCACCATACAACTGTCGACCAGCCATAGTATCACCACCAGTTAACTCCTTAATTCGTGCAATATTAGCCCGTTCATTGCGTTCACTTTCAGAATAATTAACAAAACGCGCGTACTTCATTTCCATCATTGCAGGATCAGCTGCTGCTGATTTAGTTCGTGTTTGTTCTGTAATAAACGACAGTGGCATTCGTCGCGCATACATCTCTCCAATTGTTTCTCGAAAGAATTCAATCAAAATACTTTTACCATTAGAATTATGATGCACTGTGTAATCGCCAGACATATATCGATGGTTTCCATCGAGTTCAAATCCATAGTAATCACCATCACCAATACTCTTCATAGTAAATCCATTCAATAGTGCATTTTTTTCTTTTGTGCGAGATACTGCTTGTTTACGTGCAATTCTACATGGAATAGTTTCAATACCTTCGCCATAAATCTGCATACGGAAATAGTTTCCAGTGATTGGACCATCTTTTCCATTTGTGCATATTTTTGTAATACTTTTTTTATATGCAGCAAATCCAAGGGATCTTACAAGATCTAAAACATCATCAAAGAGTGTTTCATCTTTTAAAGTCAACTCATATTGATTCATTGATTTTTGATAGTGTCCATCTGAATCCATAAGACCAGCCAAAATTTCTAAACGTTGAGCGCATGAACTAGTTTTAAAGTCAATTGGGATATGTTTATTTTGCATCAAATTATATTCACGCATACATTCCAACACTCGATTCTTCTGCCCGGTTGGATTATTAATACGATAATATGATGCTTTTCCCTTACTGTGCGATTTTTTTAACACGCAACCTTCTGGCAATTTACTTTCAATATCGGCAACTACTTCCAAATCCATCGTAGTAAACTCTGGAGTACGAGAAGTACCATCACCTAACCAGTAGCCTAAGAAGTATGGATCTAATTTCAAATCTTTTTCTGAATATTGAATAGCAGATGACTTGTACAAAGTTACATTTGATTTTGCGACCCACCATGTAGGCCATTTACGCAAGTCTTGTACTTTGATATCAATCACATCTCCCTTTTTAATCATTTTTTTATTAGTTTTTAGGAGTGTATTCAAATGCAATTGTGCTTCATCGCGGGTATCAAACATTTTTGAATGTGTACTAGGAGTATTAATTCCATTATGTTCATACCAACAAGCGCGATACTTGGGTTCTTTAGCATAATAACCATCCGAACGTTTTGATGTGCAATGCACACTTGTAAATTTCAATGATAGGATATGATTTTTGTTTACTACAAATGGATCTCCTTTGATTGGAATAATCTCAACCATTTCATCAGTACCTCGGAATAGTTCTTGTACATTACGTACAGTGCTGTCATCGCCCATAATCTGGTCACCTACAGCAATATCTTGAACCATTTTTAGTGATCCATCGAACATACGAATAGGAGTATCAATTGCATGGCAACCTTGACCTGTAATAATCAGAAACAGACTTTCCTTAGGATGCCAGTCCAAAGAAGTACTAAGGTAATACATGATAAAATCAAACGCATCCATTTCATTTGCTGGAAACAATGAGTGTAACATTTTGTAAACTGTTTTAATATATTCATTTTCCGGATCATATGGAATATAATCTGTTTCAGTATACATTGTGATTGGATATGAATGATAATGATTCAATAGACGTACCTCAGGTCCATTAAATTCAAGTACGCCGTTTCCAACACCCATGATATGTTTTGTTTTATCCATACGTTTAATTAGCGATGAATCGGCGAATTTATCAGCAGTTGCTTCAATAACATTTCTTTTGAACGGCGTATTGAATATCTGTTTAATTGATCGCAGAAAGGTAGCTTTCAGTGATTTTAAATACTTTTTTCGATCATCATCTTTGGCAGAATTAATTTCTTGAGATAACTCTAAAAGCACTTTTTGAGTAATTTCAGCTAAATCGGAACTAATATATTCACTCAGACTAACTGGATGCGATCCAACAAATTTCCACTTATATAGCTGTCCGGGATCCTGGTTTTTAGTCGATGGTGTAACAAATTCATACCAGCAAGTAGTCTTTCCGACAACTGCAGTAGCAAATACATTTTTAAACATGAATTCCAAATATGCAGCAATATTAGTATGTCCTACACTTCCGCCAGAAATCATACCTTTAACATCACGCAAAAGCATTTGACGCACTTGTTTTTCTAAGAATCGACGCATCTCACTAGGAGAGTCCAGCCCAGCCCAGTATCTCAATGATTTCAAATCATTACGTACATCTTTTTTATTAACCGCATCAAACCAAAGCTGATTGAACTCATCTAAGGTCATTGTCTTACAACGGCTACGACAGAACCACAAAGCAATACAATGATACTTATTTCCACGAGAAGCAAGTGCCGAAATAATATCAGCACGCTGCGATTCATTTGCGATTCGTTCATCTGAGATCATGTCCAATATCTTTTTGAATTGGTCAAACACATCATCATAGATAGATAATTGAGCAATATCTACTAATGCTTGGTCATATGCAATTGCCATTTGTTCATCTGGATTGGTCATTTTGTCTTCAATCATTTTAATGACACTACTACGAGGTAAATATACTCTTTTACGAATAATACCACCATCAGCAGCAGGCATCTCATAATTAAGAGAACATTCATATACTAAATTTTTAAACAACCCAGATGGATTGGAAACAATAGAAATCCCTTCATAAGTAGCGCCATCTTCAATAGCCGCTTTTTGAATACTCATAAGCTCTAGATATGCATTTTCCTTAATTGTACAGCTACCAATAAGACAATTGGGAATACTGCGAGTATTATATTGGAATGCATTTCTGAATGAAACATTAGTTTTTTTCTTGAATAGTTCTCTCAAAGCAGGTGAGTTCCATAGTCTATCAAAGATAAATTTTTTAAGTAGTGAACCTACTTGAATGCTTGGGATAATAATCTTGTATACTTGTTTATATTTGTACAGCGATTCAATGTATTCACTTTTAGGAGAACCTAATAGAATACAATGATGAATATCATGACCAGTTTTTGGCATACGTAGTACCTTGATTAGCACCTCTTCAAACAATATTTTTAGAAATCCAGCAATAGCATCTTCAAACGCAACATTAGCTTCATTGGTAATGAAAGTAAAGTCGAATGCTAATCCAGATCCAGTCTCATATGATGTAGTATTAGGAGACGCTTCCAAGAAGTGTAGCGTAATACCAGCATTATAACATTGAAGTAGATGCTGCATCAATTGCGGAATCCCAGCAGATGGTACATAAAATCTTTTTTTATATTGGTAGTCATTGCAAATTATATTTGTATTTGTCTTTCTATCATCTTTAGCTAGCTCATATTGATTCATGAACCGTTTTAAAGAAACCATAAGAGAATCATTGTTATCCACCAGATCGGAAAAATCAGATGAATATGTGTTTGATTCAGTATTAGTCGCCATATTTGCAAAAATTTTAATAGAATAATGATCCAGTATATATAGTTGCGTATAAAATCAATTTTACATTTACTCAATATAGTAAGAATGCTTAAATAGTCCATATATATGCGTAGGAACTGTTTGGAGGGTATGTAAAAATTAAGTAACTTAATTGGTTAAAATTGATACTTGTATCTATTAAATATAACCAAAGACATCGATACTTTAACCAACAATGAACACGATTAAGTTTTTACAATCGTTTGAAACTGAGAGCAACAAAAGCTTTCCAGCTATTAAATTTAGTAAGATTCGTAAGGAATTGTATGCTAAAGGTGTATGCTGGACTGATTCAGTTAATGGTAATTTCGCTGAAAATGATCACTTTCGAGTAGTTCTCTACTTAAAAAAAAATACACAAGGAATTGATTTTAATAATCCAATTATTACTGAATGTAATGGATTGGTACTTTCATATTTTAATAATGATTGGTCTGCATTAGCAGTACCTCCAGTTAATTGCACTAAATCTAAAATTTCAATGCATCAAATGGATAAATTTTATAAGGAAGGAAAGTATCAAATTTATGAGGTATTAGATGCTACAATGATTACTATGTATTATTATAACAATTGGCGAATTGCCACATGTAAAGGATTTGATGTAACTGACTATGAGTTCATGAATGGTAAGAGCTATATGGATACATTCTTAAATATTGCTAATACTAAGTATCCAGAGTTTTCATTAAATCATTTGGATAGTAAGTATTGTTATACATTTGCATTACGTGAAGCTGAGTTTCATAAGTTTAACGAAACTAAACATGAATTTACTGAAAGTACTCCTGAGTTAGTGTATCAGTCAAATACTTATATTAAGTTGATTAAGGTAGTACAATTAGATTCAATTAATGACATTGATATTAATTGGCTTAACATTAATCTTCCAGTGTACCAACCAGTTGAAGTAAAGAATGCATACTCAGTACCTATATTAATGAATTATGCAAAGCATGCATATGTAAAATATTCAAAGGGGTATGAAACTAATAACTTTAAATTTAAACCCCTTTATGGTTATATTTTGCGTTCAACATCGACTACAGTTCCAAAATCGTATAAAAATATTATGATTAGTAGTTCACTATATGCAACTATTAAAAAGGGATTGTATGCAACTAGTAATGAAAATGATAATCAAATGGTTGTAAACATGTTTATTGATCAAAAACGTAAAATGCAATATAAAGTATTATTTGATCAATATTTACCTGAATTTAATAAATTAGAAGCAATGGTACTTAATGTATGTGAAGATGTAGTATCATTAATTCAAAGTAATACTCATATTACTAGTGATGTAGATGTGCAAAAATTAGCGTATAAAGTATTAGGGCATTATCAAAGAGAACATAATGTCAATCATCAAGATAGCCCGGTCTCGCGAGAAACTACTATTTCCCTTCTATATGATTATATTCATTCATTGGACTATGTCGAAGAGTTAACTCAGTTATTAACTAACTAGAGTTAATCAATAAAAAAATTTAACGGGAGACGACATAAGTGCTCATACCTTGTATTGATAATGTATATATAATTATAGACTAATAGTCTATAATTATTTTTTTATGAACTGTATTCTATGTATCGAAGCATTCTATGTTTCCATACATATTTAGTATAGTACACAATAAATGGATATATAATTAATTTAATTAAAATATTAATTGCTCCGACTATCAAAAATATATG
>JACCDZ011193560.1_pt1 | contig 50358 bp, 43 predicted proteins | sample 7449551 | NCBI WGS metagenome assembly JACCDZ01 (sample SAMN15323452, study PRJNA562643) | freshwater metagenome | isolation source: river surface water | place: USA:Blue River Watershed | collected 2017-08-18 | reverse complement strand
TATTTAATAAAGTAGGAAAGGAAACCTCTAAATTTGAAGAAAATGAACAAAAGAAAGAGGAAGAAAAAATTGAGTCATCCAATACAGATAAAGAACATACAGAACAAGATCAAAAAGAAAATGAAGTTTAGTTATCTAAAATTTTTTACCAAATTTATCCCATAATGTATATTATGTAAAATTAGATATATTAAATTAAGGGGTTATACCATTAAAAACAAAAAAACTATCATCTTGAAATCCTTTGCTTCTGCTCGAGATAACAGTTTTGATTAGGAATTGAATTGTTTATTAAGGAATAATTATCTTAAATTACTATAAAAGATTTTTGACTTATAAATCATAATAGTTTTATAATTCTTCTTCCCGATTTTTTACTTTTTAGAATTCTTATTTTGGGAAATTTTGTTCTAAAGGTTTTATAAATTATAATGTTCTTATAAATTATTAAAACCTTTAGAAATTACATTTCTGTAAGAAATACCTTATATATAACAAAAGTTAAAAAATCTCTTTTGTTTAAAAAAATATAAGTCAAAATAATTTCACAGAGTTTGTTTATTTGCCTCCGTGGCGGAATTGGTAGACGCGATAGACTCAAAATCTATTGTCCTTTGCGGATGTGTCAGTTCGAGTCTGACCGGAGGTACCACTCTTTATATATCTTATAAAAGTGCTTCATTTTGCTGATCTAATAAAAGCTGTTACGCTTGGAATTGTTGAGGGTCTAACAGAGTTTATACCTGTTTCTTCAACTGCTCACCTTGTTATAACATCATATCTTATTGATTTTAACTCTATCAAAAACAATCTTTTTGAAATAGTAATTCAGTTTGGTGCCATATTGGCAGTTTGTTTAGTCTATAGAAAAAGAATTTTTGAAGTTATATTTAATTTAAACCAGAAAAAACAACAAAATTTCTTACTTAATATTGCCCTTGCCTTCTTACCAGCAGCTATTCTGGGAGTTTTATTTCATAAAATAATTAAAGAGTTTCTATTTTCTAACTTAGTAATTGCTTTAAGTTTGATTATTGGAGGCATTATTATGCTTATTGTGGATCATAAACCACAAAAATCAGAGATTAATGATTTGAATGAAATTACTCATTTTAAAGCTTTGTTGATTGGTTTTTTTCAATCTTTAGCAATGATACCTGGTGTCTCAAGGTCTGGAGCAACAATTATTGGTGGATTATTGTTAAAGTTTAATCGTAGAGTAGCTACTGATTTTTCATTTTTTTTAGCAATCCCAACAATTTTTGCCGCTTCATTTTATGATTTAATTAAAAACATAAATGATCTTGATGCTTCTAACATTGAACTTATATTGATTGGAATAGTTTCTTCATTCATATCAGCAATTTTAGTTATAAAATGGTTTCTAAATTATGTTAGTAAAAACAATTTTGTTATTTTTGGAATCTATCGAATTGTGGTGGGATTTTTGATTTTATATTTAAGTTTATTATAGATGACACAAGCACAAGAAAAATTTGCGATTAGATTTGGACTTGGAGCTATTAAAGCCGTTGGTTTTAATATGATGGAAAATGCCGCAAAAGAAAGAAAAGAAAATGGTAATTTTAAAGATATATATGATTTTTCTGAAAGGCTGGATCCAAGATCAATTAATAAAAAATCAATAGAAGCTTTAGCAAAAGCTGGTGCTTTTGATGATTTAACAAAGAATCGTCGTCAAATTGCTGAATCTTTTGATATTCTATCTTCACACGCCTCTCAAAAACAAGAAGATGCATTATCAAACCAAATGAGTCTATTTGGTGGTTTGCCAGAATCTGAATCAAGGCCTGAACTAAGAAAGGTTGAAAATTGGACTAAAGCAGAAAAGTTAACAAAAGAATTTGAGGCATTTGGCTTTTTCTTAAATGAACATCCTGTTGATGATTATTTGCCAGAGCTAAGAAAACGTGGGGTTGTTTTTTCAGATAAATTAGAACGTGATGAACTAGAAGATAATAACTTAATTAAAATGGCAGGAGTTGTTGCAGCAAGCAAGCATAGATCGGGTTCAAGAGGACGTTTTGCTTACATGACAATTTCTGATCCTTTTGGTATTTTTGAAGCGATGATTTTTGATGAGGAGCTAATTACTGGCGCCAGAGACTTGTTGGTTGATGGTAGCATGATATTAATAGAGTGTTTGGTGAAAAAAGATGACGGTGGAACAAGAATTTTGGTTAGAGAAGTTAAAAAGTTAGAAGATTTTATTAAAAATACCAAACCAGCTGATGAAGATTTTGAAGACATTAAGAAGCAGCCAAGTAGAAATCGTGATTTTTCTGCAAAAAGAAATTTCAGTGGTGGCAGTGAAGATTTTGAAAGTGGTGGACTAAAAAGATTTTCAGAAACCAATAAGCAAGATTCTATCAAACAAAATGAACAGAAAGCTTATCAAGAAAAAATTGAAACTTTAAAAGCCAAAAAGATTTTTTCTTCGGTACAAATTATTATAAAAGAAAAAGATTCATTACAAAGCGTAAAAGCTTTACTATCTCAAAGAACAGCGCCAAATAATTTTGAAAAATTCAGTACAGTTCTATTCTGTATTATGCGAGGTGGAAAAGTTTTTAAAGTGGAATTATCGCAAAAATATTTGCTTGATGATTTTGATGTTTCTAAATTAAGATCTTTTGATAAAGTTATTGATGTGGAATGTTTGTAAAGTTTTTTTAATTTGAATTTGTGAACAAAAAGCTAAATAAAAAATACATATTTGTTTTACTTTTACTGGCCTTATTTTTTATCTGCCGAACCGTTTTGCTTGTTCACAGTTTTTCTCATAAAATTATCTCTGATGAAGTGGGTTTTATAAAAGTTGAAAACCATTTTTTAGAAAAAGTTTTTTTCTTTCATGATGAAGATAAGAATCAAACAAAACAAGATTATGAAAGCTGTCCTTTGTTATATTTATTAAATTCACAAAAACAATTGTTGTTTTACCCTGCTCTATTTGCAGCAATTAATGTAATTTATCTTTCTTTTGTTAGACGCAGTTTTGATAAAGTAAAACTCTCTTATCTTATCTCCTCTTATCTGGTGCGCGCTCCACCTCAAATTTCTTTGTAAAAAAATATCATTCTAACAAGATTGTCTCGTTGATCTTATCTACTGAGATTATGATTTTATGCTCAGGATAACACTTGTTATTTTAGAAATAATACAAAAATTTAATATTTTTTATGAAAAAAATTCCTCACCTTTTAGCGCGCGCTTACTCGCCAATTTTAATTGCTATGCAAATGTTTATTTTAGCTCAAACTACAAAAGCACAAGATTTCTCAAGTGACTCAAAAGTTAGTGAATATGAAGTTACTGCAAAAAAACTTGATGAATCAAGAAATAATCTATCAGTTAAAACTGGAGGTAGTTCGTTTGTTTTTAATCAAAATGACATTGATAATTTGCCACAAGGTCAAGCAACTTCCTTAAGCCAAGTTCTTTCACGAGCTCCATCAGTTGTACAAAATTCGCAAAATCAACTTCATGTAAGAGGTGATCATGCGAATTTACAATATCGTATTAATGGTGTTATGTTGCCTGACGGTGTGAATGGTTTTGCACAAAAACTTGATACGCATTTTGTAGATTCTATTGATTTCTTAACTGGTGCAATGCCAGCTCAATATGGAATTAGAACTGCTGGTGTTGTTGATATTAAAACTAAAAGTGGTTCAGCTTTAAAAGGCGCAAGATCAGAATTTATGTTTGGTGGTAATGATTTATTTCAAGCCAATCAACAAGTGGGAGGTAATAAATCTGGAATCGATTATTACTTAAATGCAACTTATTTGCAAAATTCAAGAGGAATTGAAGCCACAACTGCGGCCAGAAACTCTAATCATAATGACACGTCTCAAGATAATATTTTTGGTTATTTTTCTAAACTTTTAGATCTTTCTAAGAGAGTTAGTGTAATTGTTTCAAATTCAACAAATCGTTATCAAATTCCAAATAATCCAAATCAAGCAGCAGAGTTTGATTTAAGTGGAGCAACTGCTGATTCAAATTATTTAAATGAAAAGCAAGTTGAACAAAATCGTTTTGCCATTGCTTCGCTTGATGGTATAAATAATGAAGGAGTTAGTTATCAATGGTCACTTTTTTCTTCTCAAAGCAACATGCAATTTAAACCAGATTATAATGGTGATTTAATATTTAATGGAATTGCTTCAAGTTTAAATAGAAATAGTGTTACCAATGGTTTACAAGGTGATTTTAGTTACCAAATTAATGATAAAAACACTTTAAGATCTGGTATTTACGCTACAACAAATCGTGTTGAAAGTCAGAGTTCTAATTGGGTTTTTGAAGGTTCTGGTCATGGTCATTCATTCGTTCAAACTTCGACTATTCCTTTTAAAATTGATGATAATGGTAACAAAACTTCAAATCTATATTCTGGCTATTTGCAAAACGAATGGAAAACAACTGATAAATTGACTTTGAATTATGGTGCAAGATTTGACATTTCTCAAGCTTATGTCAGAGAAAGTCAATTAAGTCCAAGATTCGGGGGAGTTTATAATTTATCAGAGAAAACCAAAGTTAATTTTGGATATGCCAGATATTTCACCCCTGCTCCAACCTCGCAAATTTCTCAAAACACAATTGATAAATTTGAAGGAACAAGTAACGAAGCAGAAGTTGGACTAAATGGTAAGGTAAAAGCAGAAAGAAGTAATTACTTTGATTTGGGTGTAACTCATAAGGCAACGAAAAATTTAACTTTGGCGCTTGATAGCTACTATCGTCAAGTTAAGAACATGCAAGATGAACATCAATTTGGTAATTCGCTTCTATATTCTCCATTTAATTATGAAAAAGGAAAAGCTTATGGAGTTGAATTTAAAGCTGATTATAAAAAAGATAATTTTGCTTCTTACCTAAACTTTGCAGCTCAAAGAGCTTATGCCAAAAATATTGTATCAGCACAATATATAGTTCATGAAGAAGAATATGATTATATAAAAAATAATTATGTTCGTCTTGATCATGCACAAAATTACACTGCTGCAATTGGAGCTTCTTACATTTTCTTAAAAACCAAATTTGCAGCTGATGCAATTTTTGGTTCTGGTTTAAGTACTGGAGAAAATAATAAGAATACTATGCCATCTTATTGGCAATTTAATGGTAGTGTTTCTAGAGATTTGGAAATTCCTTTGATTGGAAAAATTAATAGTAGAATTTCGGCAATTAATTTACTTGATGAAGTTTATCAATATTCAGATGGTTCTGGAATTGGTGTTTCTGCTTCGCAATATGCACCAAGAAGAACATTTTACTTAACTTTTAGTAAAAAATTCTAAAAGTAAAATAAGTAAATGTTTGATATAGATATCAGGGGAGAATTGGCAAATGTTAATTCTTCCCAAGCTTTTTGGCGCGCTATGGGCTCTAATTTTTTTGAGTATGGTTGCTCTTGTTCTGTTTCTCATGCACAAAACCATTTTGTGATGAAACCAAGTTATCTTGATGCACAAAGAGAAATAACAAAATCTCATAAAATTATTTTCGAAGGACAAGAAGGAAATCGCTCTGAAGCTTTGGCAAACTTATTGGCAGTTTGCAAAGTTCAAGATCAACTTTCTGGTGAAATGTCTTTTTCTTCTAAAAAAACTTCTGAATTTAAAAAACAATTTGGCATTAAAGATTGTGAAAATGGTTTTACAATTGAAGGACAAGAATATGATATTCGTGATCAAGGTTTTAAAACTTGGCTTGGTTTCAATGAAAGAAAAGCACAAGAAGAAAATTTGCAAGAAACTCAAATTTTAGATTTAGAAAATGGAAAAGAAAGTTTTCAAAAATCTTCAGAAAAAGAAGAAGAAGAAAAAGTAGAAGAGAAAATTGATGAATTTGATACTAAAAATTTATGTATTAGTATTCCTCAAGATAAAAAAGCTATTTCAAAAAAGAAAAAGCTTAAAAAGAATGATCAAGTTTCTCAAACTGAGTTTGAGAAAAAAGATATTTCTACTCAGACAGTTTCTGCTGAATTTTATGAAATTAGTAACGTTGATTCAGATTCTGAAATAGATTTAGAAAAAATTTCTGTTCTTTATCCAAAAGGAACAAAATTAAAACAACAACAATCAAAACAATTAACTACACATGTCTAATATAATTGAAATAATAAAAAATGGTGGATTCTTTATGTATCCACTATTTTTTTGTGCTATTTTATCAATAGCTTTAATTATTGATAAAATTTTGCTTCATAAAAGACTGGCAAAAATTCCAAAAAACTTATCAGAAGAAGTTGAAGCTGAAGAGTTTTCTTGGAAAAGAGTTGAACAAGAGTTGCAAAAAATTGTTTCTGAGAACTATTATAAAAATTTTATCAATCTTCTTTTGCAGAATAAATCAAAACCAATTTGGTGGATTGAATCACGAGCAAATGATGAAGCTAAAATAATTGAAAAATCTATTTCTTCGGGAATGTGGATTTTAGAAACAATTGTTACAGTTGCTCCTCTTCTGGGTTTACTTGGTACAATTTTTGGAATGATGGATTCTTTTAAATTAATTGGTGATGATAGTTTAATTAATCCAACTGGAGTTACTGCTGGAGTTGCGGAAAGTTTGATTGCAACCGCTTTTGGTCTTATAGTTGCTGTTATTTCTCTTTTTGCTTACAATTACTTTTCACGTAAGCAAGATCAAATTCTTGATGATTTAGAAAGACTGGGAACCAAATTAGTTGATCAAATAAAATTAGAATCTGGAGAAAAATAATATGAAATTTTCAAGAAGAAAAACTTCAAAGAAAGGTCGTATAGAAATTATTCCAATGATTGATGTCATGTTTTTTTTACTTGCAACTTTTATGTTAGCTTCAATTTACATGAGCAAACTTGATTCTTTACCGGTAAATTTGGCAAAAGGTAAAGCTGATAAGTTGTTAGATAAAAATAAAATTACTATAACAATTGACGCTCAGAATAAAATTTTTCTTAACAAAGAATCTGTTTTGCTTGAAGATTTGGGTGTAAAAATAAAACCCTTAATTAATTCCTCGAATCAAAAAATTATAATAGTTTCAGATCAAGATTCTAAGCAAGGTGTTGTTACTCAAACAATGTTGAAAGCAAGAGAAAATGGAGCAACTAATTTTTCAATTATGGTAAAAAATTAATGAAATATCCGTTTACCAGCTTTTCTTTGGCTTTTTTATTATCGTTTCTATTGCCTTACTTGTTGTTTTTTTCTTTTGAAGAAAAAACAAAACTTATTCCAGCAACCGTTGAAATTGATTCTTTATTTATTGAAGGAAATGAAAAATTTGCTCAACAAGAAAGTCAACAAATTGCTGTGAAACAAAAATTGGAAGATAAGGTTTTAGAAAAAGAAGGTGAAGAGACAAATAAAGTTCTCACAAAGCATGAAAATAAATCTTCTAAAAAATCAGAAAAAAATAATCATCAGCAGAAAAATCAGGAATCGGAAAAAAAATTACTAGTTTTATATGGACCATTACCAAAAATTCCTGAACATCTTAAAAGTGAAGCTTTTCAAACTTATGCTATGGCGCGTTTTTATGTATCCAAAGATGGCTCTGCAAAAGTTGAGTTAATAAAACCATCAAGCAATCCTGAACTTAACTATCTTTTGCTTAAAAACTTGGCAAATTGGAAATTTGAATCTTCAGAAAAAGATTCAATTCAAGATATAAAAGTTAATTTTAAAGTAGAAAACCAATAACAATTTTGTCTAAATTTTCTTCGAAAGTGCAATTGCAACCTTTACGGTCGATTTTATGATCGCTGACAATGGAGTGTAAGCTGAAAATTCAGCGGCTTTGTTTTCGTAGGCAATATCTCTATGTTCAAGTTCTTCATCTCTGAACTTTTGAATTTTATTTTTTAGATTTTCTAAGTTTATTTGATTTATCTGATTGCGTTCTTTTTGTTCTGATTGTTCTAAAAATTCAATTTGTTCTTGATAGTGCTTATCAATGGTTTCTTCAACTGCTGTTGTACAAACCATTGCGGCTTTTTTGTCAATAATTGCTGTAAAAAATCCCAAAGCAAATCCACCAGCTTTCCAAATAGGATGTAAAGCTGTTGGACGAATTTTATGTTTCTTAATTTCTTCATTAAAATAATCAAAGTGAACATCTTCCTGTCTTTTCATATGTTCAACAAGTTTAAGAGTTTCTTTGTCTTTTTTAAGTTTTAAAGCTGCGATTTGACCATTATAAATGACTTTAGCTCCAAACTCACCGGCGTGATCAACTCTAATTATTTCGTGCAGTTTTTTTTCAAAATTCATATTATTTTGATAAAAGCATTACCACTTCTTGATGAAGTTTGCGTTTTGCGATATCAAGTGCTGTGCTACCGCTTATATCTTTTAAGTCAGTTCTGCCACCAGAGTTTATAATTAGTTGAACAACAGAAACTCTTCCCTGATCGGCCGCATAGTGAAGTGCGGTTCTGTGATAGCGTAAACCTTGAATATCAACATTTACTCCTGATTTTATTAACAGATCAGAAATTTGAGAATAGCCTTTTTGTGCCGCAAAGTGAAGTGCAGTCCAACCATCAATTGTAAGAGCATTTACGTTGGCTCCATTTTCAATTAGAAATTTTGTCAGTTCATAGTCGTTATGTTGAGCCGCTAAATGAATTAATGCAGTATCATTCTCGTTTTTAGCGTTAACGTTTGCTCCTCTAATAACAAGAGCTCTAACCTCTTCCACAACAGTTTCTCTGTTATCATTGCAAACCTGAAATAAATCGTTATCTAATTCAAATGACATAAAACTTTGTCTTAATTAATAATTATTAAACATTAAACCTAAAGTGGAATACATCTCCATCTTGAGTGATATATTCTTTGCCTTCTAATCTTAATTTTCCGGCATTCTTGGCTCCTTCTTCTCCACCAAGATTTACATAATCTTCGTAAGAAATTGTTTCGGCACGGATAAACCCTTTTTCAAAATCTGTATGAATAACCCCAGCAGCTTTTGGTGCTGTTGAGTTTTTCTTTAGAGTCCAAGCATGACATTCTTTTGGACCAACTGTAAAAAATGTAATTAAATCTAAAAGTTTGTAAGAACTTTTTATAATTTGAGAAAGTCCAGTTTCTTTCAAGCCAATACTTTCAAGAAATTCTTTTTTTTCTTCTTCACTTTCTAAGTTGGAAATTTCAGATTCAATTTGAGCGCAGATTTTAATAACCTGATAGTTATTTTTATTGCCAAAGTCCTCAACCATTTGAGAATATTTATTTCCTTCCAACTCATTTTCTTTTAAATTACATACAAAAAGTTGTGGTTTAAAAGTAATTAATTGCAAATTTTTTAATATTTTTTCCTCTTCATTTGAAGCAATTTGAACCAATCTTGCTGCTTTACCGTCTTTTAAAACCTCTAATACTTTTTTTGCTATCGCAATTTGTTCAGCAGCATCTTTTTCAGTTTTAGCTTTTTTTTCTAAAGCTGGAATTCTTTTTTCTAAGCTTTCCATATCAGCAATAATTAATTCTAGTTGAATTAACTCAATATCTCGAATTGGATCGACTCCACCTTCAACGTGAGTGATATTTTCATCTTCAAAACATCTAATCACATTTATAATTGCGTCAACTTCACGAATATGCGATAGAAATTTATTTCCTAAACCCTCCCCAGTGCTTGCACCACGAACTAGTCCAGCAATATCTACAAATTCAATTTGAGTTGGAATTATTAGTGCTGATCCAGCAATTTTTGTTAATTTTTCTAGTCTAAAATCAGGAACGTTTACTTTACCAATATTTGGTTCAATTGTACAGAAAGGATAATTTGCTGCTTGAGCTGCTGCGGTTTGAGTAAGGGCATTAAATAAAGTTGATTTACCAACATTTGGTAATCCAACAATTCCACATTGAAGAGACATTAGTTATAATTGTGTATAGTTAAATTAATTTTATAAGATTTAATTCAAAATAAAAAGTTTGAAAAAATCTAAAGCAATTCCTTGCCAATTTTAATTGGTAAATCTAAAAACAACAAGCATATCTTAAATTAAAAATCTCTATAGATTATAATTAGTTATTTAGAAACTGAATTAAGTAATGAATTTGCTATAGAACAATTTTCTTTTTGGCAGAAATTAAAAAATGTTTAAAAAAAATCTTATTCCTCTCTTGCTTTGTTGTATCTTGTTTCTTCAAGGATGCCTTTTTACATCAAGAATTACAATAGGAAGCAATACAGTGAAATTAGAAGAAGTTAGTTTTAACTCTCTGAGTGGTTGGCGTTTTGATGATCACAAAAAAGCTTTGATGTCTTTCTTGCATTCTTGTAATAAGTTTTCGATAATGGCGCAAAACCGCACAATAGGAAAACAACTTGGAGATATTACTGCTGGTGATTTTAGAGACGTTTGTGAAATTGGTGAAATTGTAAAAACCATGAGCTCAAAGCAAGCACAGAATTTTTTTGAAAACTGGTTTAGACCATTTTTAGTGGTTAGTAAAAATAGTGGAAGTAAAGGTGTTTTTACAGGGTATTATGAAGCAAATTTAAGAGGCAGTCGCGTTAGAACTGAAAAGTATAAATATCCAATCTATGCTAAACCAAAAAACTTGACTAGTGATCCTTACTACACAAGAAAAGAAATAGAAGAAGGAGCTTTGGAAGGGGAAGGATTGGAATTGCTGTATGTTGATGATAAAGTTGAATTATTTTTCTTGCATGTTCAAGGATCTGGTCGTGTTGTACTTGAAGATGGTTTGACAATAAAAGTTACTTATGCTGGTAAAAATAATCGTAACTATAGTTCAATTGGAGCTTATATGGAAAATAATAATTTACTTCCTCCGGGTAAAATTTCATCTGAAAGTATTAAAGAATGGATGAGAGAAAATCAAGATGAAGCGAATAAAGTAATGAATGCGAATGAGTCTTATGTCTTTTTTACAATTTCAAATAATGAGTTTGTTGTTGGTGCTCAAAATGTACCGCTAACTCCTGAGAGATCTTTGGCAGTTGATAGTAATATTATGCCTTATGGATTTCCCTTCTGGGTAGCAACATCACTTAAATCACGTGATGGAAATAAACAACCTTATAATAAATTAATGGTTTCTCAAGATACTGGTTCAGCAATCAAAGGTGTTGTTAGAGGAGATATATTTTTTGGTTATGGCGAAGAATCTGAAATGAAAGCATCTTACATGGCATCTTCTGGTCAATATTATGTTCTACTTCCGATCAACGTTATAGATAAAATTACTGGTAGATAATTTAGACTACAACTGCTGTAGAGTTTTTACTTTCAAAGTTTTTATTCTGATCTTGAAATACACTTTTTGGTAAATAAACCTCATTTTTCGGTATTTTTGAAGATTTGTATTGTTCAAGTTTTTCGGAAATTTTAGTGGCAATTTTTTCATAACCATATTTTTTAGCTAATTGTTCTGGTGAATAGCCTTTTTTATTCTTTGAATCTGAAGCACCTCCTTTCTCAATTAATAAATCAATCACTTGATCTAAATTTTCTGTTTTTATACCTTTACTTTCTTGATCATTTTTAGAAATTATTGCTTGATGTAGAGGTGTATTACCATCAAAATTTGTAACTTTTGGATTGCAGTATTGTTCGCTTAAAATTATATCAATAATTTCTTTTTTACTATTATATTTGCAACAATAATGTAAAATATTATTGCCATCAACTTGTTGAGAAGTATTCGGCAGAATTCCAGAATTTATAAAATCTTTAAAAATTTCTATTTGAGATTTTGTTGCAGCTTGAAAAAGGCAATTAAAACCTCTTTCGTCTTTTATTTGAGAGATATCAACATTATCCCTAATAAAAACTTCTTTAATTTTTTGTGTTAAATCTTTATTTCCTTTTTGTACTGCTTTTAAGAAAACTTTTTTTAAAGATTGTAAAGCTTCTTGATGATAAGGATTATTTTCATCACTATTTGCTAACTGTAAAAGATTTTCTATTTGAGGTTCAATTAGATGTTTTTTGTACTCTTTGTAAACTTCATAACCTTTTCCTCCTGGCTTACCGTCAATTTCAAAAACCATTGTTTCATCACTTCTTCTTAAAATTTCTCTTAATACATTGTGGCGAGATTTTATTGAACAATTACCTCTAGTTTGAGATTTTGTTGGAATTGATTTTTCAAATATTATTGGCTTTTCCTTATCATCACAGCAAACAAAATTTGAAATAACAGAAAAAAAATTGTGCGCATTATTTTTATACATATTAATAGCGGAAGTTTGGAATTTTTGAGCTGCAAATTTTTCCCACCCTCCTTGCTTTTCTAAAATTTTAACTTTTTTTTCATCAAATTTAAAAGTAATTGCACCATAACCGTATTTATTGTCTTTTGTTCTAGCAATTATATTGCTATTGCCAATATTGCTATTGCCATCGCAATAAGTTAATGTTATAGGAGTTTTATTTTTGTCGTATTCAACCAAAGCAAAAGCTGCATGTCCAATATAAGGCACTCTAAGAACTTTTAATCTGTTTCCGTTTTGTAAGTCAATTATATTATTTTTACCATGAAAGGTCAAATCCATAATTCTTCTGATTTTATCTTTTTCTGGGAAGTCATGATTTTTTATGGCGTGATTAAAAATTTTGTCTGTCATAAAGTCATTAGAACCAAAACCATCAGTTGAGTAAGAAAAAGCAATTATAGCTTTTGATTTTGAAAGTTTTATATAATCTTCAATTTCTTGTTTGGATTGAAAACGATTAGATTCTTGTAAATATTTTTCAGCATCATTATAAAGGGCTAAATAATTGCCAGCAGTCATATTTGCGTTTGAAGAAGCATCAAAACTTATTAAGTTTTTCTTAATCATATAAGAAATTATTTCTGAGTTTCCAAAACTTATTGATGCAGAAAGTAATGTTTGATGTTTGTTTTCGGAAATTGAAATTCCAAGTTCTTCAAATAAAAACTTAGCTACTTCATTATTTTTATAAATAATCGCTTTGTTCAAAAATTTTAATCCAACATCTTCACTATTTAGATTAATACGGCATTTTTTGATTATAATTTTTGCGATTTCTGGATTTTTTATTGAATTTGCCGCTACTTCTAATATTGAGTGTGAATGAGAGCCATGTTTTATAAAATCTCTATCTTCTTCTCTTAAAAATTTTTCTACTCTTTTTTCATCTCCTTTTTTTATTGCATCGATTAGCTTTTCTTGTCTTGTTCTGAAAAGATCTTTAACAGCTAAAAAAGTTTTTGAAATTACATTAAAAGTACTTTGAAAAATATTCATAGTTTAAAAATATTATTTTTTAAAAAATAATCTGATGCCTGTTTGTAGCTACTTAAAAAAGGTTTTAGATTATATTTATCTTCAAAAGCATTTCCATAAATTTTTTCAAAATTATCATTTTTGTTTTCAAGACCTTTTAAAATTGCTATCAGAATAGCTGAAATAGATAAGTAAGGATCACAACTTGCGGATGCAATTCTATATTCTAGTCTTTTTTCAGAAAGTAAGGAGTCGAGGGGATGATCAGTTTTTTTTAAAGGTATTCTTATGGCACAAGTTCTGTTATCCACTCCATAACTTAGGTTAATTGGTGCACTATACTTACCTTTTTTAAACAATTCATAGTTCAAATTTTTGTCAAATCTTAAATAATCTTTTTCATTAGGAGCAAGAATAATCATCATAGCATCAGTAAAATGAAGAAGAGAGTTTATTGAATTTTTTAAAATTTTTTCATTTTCCAAGTAAAGATTTTTATCATTTAAATCATGAAGAGAAATATTAAACTGCATTGCACTTCCGCAGTCATCTTCAAAAGGTTGTCCGTCAAATGAGATCTTTAGATTATTTTTATTTGCCAATTCTTTAATTTCTGACTTTATATAGTCAATTTCCAAGCAAAGTTCCATTAGATTATTTGTGAACTTAGTCTTAATTTCTATTTGCCCTTCCCCTTTTTCTTTCTCAATTTTGTATATAAGAGATTTTTTAGATATTTTAGTTGTTAATATAGAAATAAAGTTTTCAATGATATTGAAATCGTAAATTTTAGAGTTATCTGAATTTAAAAGGTAAAATTCTAGTTCAATACCAATTTTTGCAATGTTTGAAGTAATTAGAAAAAATTTTTGTAAAGTTTCATCAAGAATTTTTTTCTTGCGGAAGTATAGTTCTTCTAAAATTTTTTTTGTGGACAACTCTTCAAAATTTTCTACAAAATCTTTTATATTTATAGAGAGTTTTTTACCCATTCGTAGAGAGAACTTTTTGGAAGTGACCCAACTTTTGTATCTAAAATTTTCCCATCTTTAAAAATCATCAAAGTTGGAATTCCACGCACAGAATACTTAGAAGGAACTTCGGGATTTTCATCAATATTACATTTATAAACTTCAATTTTACCTTCCATATCTTTTGCTAATTCTTCAATCATTGGAGATAGTTGACGGCAAGGTCCACACCAAGGTGCCCAGAAATCAACAAGAGTGATAGTTTTTGATGCCAGGATGTCTTTTTCAAAAGAATTGTCAGTGGTTTCTTTAGTCATAATTTTGATCATTTAATTTGATAAAAAGAATTTATTATCTTCTAAAATATAGTAATGTTTTTATAATCACAAGTTTTTAAAGGAAAGAGTTAAATTAAATGATTTTTGAGCTTTTGTTAAGTTACTAGGATTACTTTCTGTAACCATAAATCCAAAAATTGTACAACAACCGTTGTAGTTTATACTTATACTGCGATTTATATTTCTTCCAGTAATCATATCACGAGCTAATATTAGTTTTGTTGAATATTTTTCGTTTATTTTCACCTCAGAAGATAAATTGAGTTGTTTTGCTGGGTTTGGACGTTGAGAAGTTTTTTGAAGTGAAATATAGTTACTTGTAAGCTTTACTCTATCAAGATTAAGGTTTGATGTTATTTCGCTTACTTCATTTTTGTAAGATGTATCATTAAGCTGGAAAAAATATGATATATAAAATAAGCTTGAAGATCTAAAAGAAGCCAATCCAACGAGATTAGATCTGTCACCATTAAAACCTCTGATTGTTACATCTTGGGCGCGATTTGTCATTCTATAGCTTTGTCCCAAAGTTAAACCATATTCATTTTCTGAATTAAAATATGAAGATTTAAATCCATAATTAACTCTTTCTCCAGACTCGTTTCTGTCAAAACCAGAAAATCTTTCAGAGATAAAAATATTTGATATAGTTAAATCAGAATTATTACTATCTTCGCTTGCTAAATTATTAAAATTCTTTTTATAAGAGCTGCTGATAATATTTGCCATTGGCTCAATGACAAAGCTCTTATCTTTGGTCTTTTTTATTAATGGCAGTTTCCAATTAAGAGAAATTTCAGGTCTATAGTTAGTTTGATTTGAAGCATATTGATAAGATGGTGTTGAGTATTTGAAGTTATTTTCTAAAGAGTAATAATCAGTTTGAATTTTAGCATTCAGGTTAAATAAATTTCCTTTTATATTTACTGGAAAATCAACTTCAGGAATTACGCTGGCACGTCTATATTGAAGTCCACTGTCTCTTGTAATGACGGTAGTGTTCGAAGAAAGACTGAACTTTTCTTTATAAAACAAAGGTTTTGTTTCATTATGAGTCTCAATTATTGGAATAATTGGATTAGTTTTCTCAACCCCAATATTTTCAAATTCTTGTATTCTTATCGTTTTTATAGAGTAATATTCTCTACCCTTTATATAATCAAGATTTGCTTTTGAAAAAGAGTATCCACGATAGTCAAAGTGATAGTCACGCAAATAGCTGGCGTCAGAAGTATTGTCTAAAATAAAATCCAATCCACTATTATTTGTAAAATCAAATTTACCATTACCTTTTAAATGCCAACGATATTCTTTATTACTTTTACGGCTATTCAAAACAGAATTAGTACTTAAGTTATCAGTATTTGAAGTGTTGGATGTATTATTTGCAGTATTAAAAGAATTTATCAAAGGATTAACGCGATTATTTCCAACTTCTACATCTGTTTTATACTCACCATAACTTGTTAGATGATAAAATTCATTATTAATTAAAATTTGTCCAGTTGAGGGATAATATGTAGGAGTAGTTGTAAGTTCTTTGTCAGGAGAAATATTGAAATAATAAGGCACGTTAAAACCAAGTCCAAGTCTTGAGTTCTTTGAATAAGAAGGATATAAAAATCCTGATTGCCTTTTTTTAGCAGGAAGAGGTGCTTTTAGATAAGGTGTATAAAAAAATGGTACATCATATAGTCTGACAACTCCATGTTTTATTTTGAAATTCTGTGTTTCGCGATCTATAGTGAATTCATTGGACTTAATAGAAAGTAAATCACTTTTTTTGCCAGCCAAGTCATTATTTTCATTTATTTCTGGATTTGGACATAAAGAATAAATTGATTTTTTAATATTTGTTACTGTTGGACTTTTTCTTTCAATTTTTGGTGATAAAAGGTAAGAACCATCACTTAGAACAAGAGTATTATCAATAAATACTCCATTTGAAAAGTCTTCTTTAACCTCTGCTTCACTAGATTTTAGGTTTCCAACTTCAATATTTTTAACTTTAACATTGCCAATTGCTTTTATATTGTTTTGATTTTGATTATAAAGCATCTTGTCAGCATAAATTATGCTACTTCCACGACTTACTTCAACATTTCCTTCTGCAATAATTGAATTGTTGTTTTCATCTCCAGTAACGTTATCAGCTTTTAAAACAGATGGTAAAGTGGTTTCACTTTGAGATTCAGTTTTTAAAAAAGCGAAAGAATTTTTGGTTGAAAAAACTATTAGAGATGCAGATAAAACCAAAGGTTTTACTAGTTTGTATAACTGTGAATTTCTTTTAAATTTGAAATGAGAAATGTTATTTTGAATGTAGGATTTTTTGTTTATAAAATTCATTATTTGAATTTTTCCCCTATATCAAATTTAATTTTTTTGTTTTGTTCTTCTTTAGCCACAAAGAAATCATTAATCTAGTTAACAAAATCGCAGTAAACATAGAAGAAAGAATACCTATCGAAAGAGTTACTGCAAAACCTTTTATTGAACCATTACCAAAAGCATATAAGAAGAATGCAACTATCAGAGTTGTAATATTAGAATCTGTAATTGTTCTGAAAGCTTGAGAAAAGCCTTGTTCAACTGCTACAAAATTTGATTTCTTTTCGCGCAATTCTTCTTTTATTCTCTCAAAAATAAGAACGTTTGCATCAACCGACATACCCATTGTAAGTACAATGCCAGCTATTCCAGGAAGAGTTAAAGTTGCGCCAAGAATAGCAAGTGCCGATAAAATCATGGTAATGTTAAAAAACATCGCAATATCAGCAATGAAACCAAAGAATCCATAAAATATTATCATAAATAAGGCAACAAGCAGAAGTCCATAAAATGCAGCAAGAGTACCGCTTTTTACTGAGTCTAAACCAAGAGATGGACCAACTGTTCTCTCTTCAACAATTTCCAAAGGTGCTGGTAAAGCCCCTGCTCTAAGTAAAAGAGCAACCTCAGTTGTTTCTTTGTCTGTAAAACTTCCAGAAATAACGCCAGAACCCTGATTAATTATTGTATTAATTCTTGGTGCAGTAACAATTTTATCATCAAGAACAATTGCAAAGAATTTGCCGATATTATTTTTTGTAATATCAGCAAATTTTCTTGCTCCAATATCATTGAAACGAAAAGAAACAGCAGGATTGCCTTCATGATAAGTTGGTGCAGCATCAATTAATAAATCACCACTTAAAATAACTTCTCTTTCAATTAAATAAGATCTTCCTTGGTTATCATAAACTTTTTCTAAATTAGGGTTTGTTGAGCTAAGATTGGCATTGGTAAAAGTTTCATCTGAAACGAAATGAAAAGTCATTTTGGCTGTTTTTCCCAGAACAGATTTTATTTCATCTGCATTTTGTGCGCCCGGAACTTGTAGTAGTATTCTGTTTTCTCCTTGAGATTGAATAGTTGGTTCTTTTGTTCCATTTTCATCAATTCTTCTTCTAACAATTTCTATTGATTGTTTTACTAAATTATCTCTCATCAACTTTAATTCTTGTTTACTGAAGAAAACTCGAAAATTTTCACCAGATTCTTCAATTTCCATTTGCTTATTCAGTTTTCTTATCAGCTTTTTTGCGGATTTTTTTTGTTCTTCGTCATTTAAAGAAAATATAATTTCATTATTTTGAACTGCAGGAATTGTTCTTATAGATTCTTCACGAAATCTTATTTTAAGATCTTCTTTTAAGATATTTACTTGCTCTTTTAGATAGTAATCAAAATTAACTTCTAACATCAACTGAGAACCACCTCGTAAATCAAGTCCAAGATTTACTTGTTGTTCTGGAAAAAAAGCTTTTATTTTTTCTAAAAATTTAGATTCGTTATTTTGAGGAATAAAAGTTGGAATGCTATAAAACAAAGAAAGTAAACAAACCAAGGTAATTGCTAATATTTTTGATCTTGAGAAAAATAACATGATTTATATATATTTAGTGAAGCTTAAGTTGTTTTAAACAACTTTAAATTGCCAATATTTTCCTTTATTCATAGACTTTAGAATATTTGCAATTCATTTGTTTTAAATGAATTGCACTTTTTGTCATTCTTAAGCTTTTTTGATTTTCTTTTTAGAAGTTTTTTCAGATTTTTTATCTTTTTCGTCTTTTATCATTTCAGAAACATAGTTCTTAAGCAACTTAACATTGACTCCTTGAGCAATTTCAATTTCAACAAGATTTTCTTCTTTGTAAATATTTTGCACAACTCCAACTATACCACCACTTGTAACAACTTTTGTGCCAGTTTTTAAGTTATTAACCATTTCTTGATGTTCTTTATATTTTTTGCTTTGAGGTCTTATGATAAGAAAATAGAAAACCGCAAAAATCAGAATTAAAGGAATGAAACTAGAAAAAGAAATTTCTTGCTGAGGTGCTTCAGAAGATTGAGCCAAAGCATCATTTATAAGAATTTGGTTTAACATTTTTTTTGTAAATTGATATTAATAATTACTAGGAATTTCTATAAAAAAGATTAGCATGTAACAAATTATAAATCTCTTTATATTTTTTTATAAGTAAGAAAATCTTACTATAAGTAAAAGAATTTTTTACTATTCTTCACTTTTTAGTAGTAAAGCTTTTAGTTTTTCCACATCCTCATTTTGTTGCTGTGGATTTGGTTTTTCTATATTGTTCAAATCAGGCATTTCATTAAAGTTAGGTGGAATAATTAATGGGTCATCTTTTTTGCTTGCGCAAGAATTTAAACAAAAAACCATTAATATAATTAGTGCTTTTTTCATTTTTTATCTTTTTTAAGGACTAAATCGTCTAATAATAATATTGTAACTCCAATAAAAACAAAGGAATCTGCGAGGTTAAATGCTGGCCAGTGGTATGAATTTATGTGAAAGTCAAGAAAATCAGCCACAGCACCATATCTTGCACGATCAATTAAGTTACCAAAAGCTCCTCCAATTATAAAAGAAATTGCAACAGTTAAGTAAGTTTTTTTACTATTAAAAAGCCAAAAAAACAATATAAAAGCTATTGTTAGCTGAATTAAACAAAAAATTATTTGGCTGTTTGGCAAGGTATTAAACATTCCAAAACTAATTCCGTAATTTAAAACCTTAACTAAGCTAAAGAAGCTTGTTATTACTATTTCTGGATTTTTAACATTTTCTTCCAAAGCAATATTATCAAGAATTGAAAATATAATTCTTTTGCTAAAAAGATCAGATAAAGCTACCAAAAAAACAATTATTATACCTAATAAAAATTGAGGCTTATATTTTAAAAATTTTAATAAATTCATTTGAGAATAATGTTTGCTGAAAATTAAATACATTTATATTTAATTCTTAAATATCATATCAATCAACTTAAAAATAGCTGTGAAAGTAATATTTATGGGCACACCAAACTTTGCGTGCCCAACATTAGAAAAATTAGTTTCTGATAAAGATTTTGAAATTGTTGCTGTTTACACTAAAGAACCTCAAATTGCAGGCCGTGGACAAAAATTTACAAATTCTCCAATTCATGACTTGGCTCTTAAATATAACCTTAAAGTTTTAACTCCAAAAACTTTAAAAACTCCGGATATTCAAGAAGAATTTGTAAGCTTTAAAGCTGATATTGCAGTTGTGGTTGCCTACGGTTTGTTATTACCAGGGCAAATTTTAAATGGCACTAGATTTGGTTGTGTAAATATTCACCCTTCTTTGTTGCCAAGATGGAGAGGTGCTGCTCCAATTCAAAGAACTATCATGTCTGGTGATAAAGAAAGTGGTATTACAATTATAAAGATGGATAAAGGTTTGGACAGTGGAGATATAATTTGCCAAGAAAAAATAACTTTATCAAATCAAGAAACTTCCAAAAGTTTATCTGAAAAATTTTCGGTAATGGGTGCTGATATTTTAGTTAAAACCTTAAACGATATTAAGAATGGAAACTATTCTCTAACTTCGCAAGACCATTCTCTTACAACATATGCTAAGAAAATTGAGAAAGAAGAGTGTAAAATTGATTGGAATTTAAGTTCTAAAGAAATTGATCTTAAAATTCGTGGTTTGAATGGATCAATGGAAGCTTTTTTTTATTATAATGAAGAAAAAATAAAAATATTTTCTGCTGCGATTGTTAATGATTCAAAATTTTTACAAAAAAACTGCGGAGAAGTTTTAAGTGATAATTTTTTAATAAAGTGCTCAGATGCTGCAATAAATCCTTTAATTTTGCAAAGACAAGGTAAAAAAGTTGTAAATATCAAAGATTTCTTACTGGGATTTAAACCAGAGGTGGGAAGAATTTTAAGCTAAGATTGCAGCTTTTCTTTGTATATTGATATAACCTTTGTTGCTATTTCTATAATCTTTTCGTTTGGTTTTTTTACTATTGGGTCTGATAATTCTTTTTCAACTTTTGAAAATAAATCACATAATTTTTCTGCAGTTTGAATCATTATTACAATTCCGTCTTCTGAGTATCGTGATTCTATAATATTAAAAATTAAGGCTAAGCACAATGTTGATCCACCATGAATATTTTTGGTTGATAAGTGATAACGATCTTCCCTGTTAAGGCCAAATTTCTCGGTTAATTCTTTTTCTAACTTATTAGTTTTTTTACCAGAATGTTCTAAATCAACATAAGCTTCACAATATCTTATTATCTTTTTGCTCAGTGAGTTTATTGCTACAACATTTTGTGATTTATTATAACTAAGAGAATCTTTTATTCTAAAAAGTAATTCAGGTTTTTCTATGTTATTATAGTTTATTTTGATTTCTTGTAGTGTTGTATTTAATAGTAAGGTATATAAAAAAGGTTTTATTCCTTCATCATTTAACTCAGTATTTGCAAGATTTAAAGTTTTTAAAACGGCGTTAGTTTCAAGAGATTTTGCTAAACTTTTAGCGGATTTCTCGGTTACCATGTTGTTTCTAAAAGATAAAACTTCTAATCCAGTATTAGAAAGTAAAGTTTTTGAAAAAGCTAAAACTCCTTCCTCACCAATTCCATTATTTCCAAGATAAAGCTGCTGTAAACTTTGATTGTTTTGTAAAGATTCAGCAAGAATTTCGCTTCCTTTATCACCAATTTTGCAACTTCTTAGATATAGACTCTCTAGGGATTGATTATTATCCAAAATATTTGCCAGTGATTTAATATGATCTAATGAAAGATTGTTATTATTTAGCTCTAGAATTTTTAGATTATTATTTTCAGAAAGAGCATTTATGAGTATAGTTAAATTTTCTTTAGTGAGGGAATCATTAGCAAAGCTTAGTTCAGTTAAGCTTGAGCTGTTTTGTTGAAGTTTGTTGACGTAGTCTAAAAAATTGTTCATTTTATAAATAAATATTTTTTTCTTCTTCTTTTAGAAAATCAAATTTTGGATCACTTTTACCTTTTACTAAGTTAGCCAAAATTCTTCCTGAACCCGCTGACATTGTCCAACCTAAAGATCCATGACCAGAATTGATAAAAAGATTACCATATTTTTCTATTTTACAAATTAAAGGAATAGAATTTGAACGAAATGGCCTAAAACCATGCCATTCTGTTAATTGATTTAAATTTCCACAATCAGAAAAGCTTGATTTTACAGTGTCGAACAAAAATTTAAGTAATTTTTTATTCTTTTTATTTTTATATCCACAGGCTTCTATTGCTCCTGCCGCTCTGAAAATATTACCAAGCCGGCTGTAAACTATTTTGTTTTCAGGATCACTTAAAGATATTCTTGGAGCAATAAATTCATGGTGATTTGCTTCAATTGAAAGACTGTAACCTTTTAATGGATAAATTTTGGAATCAATTTTTATTCCTTTTAACAAGTCATTTCCATAAGCTCCAAGACAAGATACATAAGCTTCTGAAGTAAAAACACCTTTTGAAGTATTAACCCCAGTAATTTTTTTGTGATTGGTGAAGATATTTATGACCTCTGTTTCTCTTTCAAAATTTACACCATATTTTTCATTACATATTTTTTCTAAAGCTTTAACAAACATATAACTGTTACCACTTGCATCATGTTCATAAAATATTCCTCCAGCCAATTTATTTTCATCGTAAAGTTTTACTAAAGTTGGTTCTTTTTTTATGCACTCATCTTTATTTAAGATTTGAGCTTTACATCCAAAAGAGTTGTGAGTTTCAAGTTGCTTGATTGCACTATCAAATAATTTTTTGCTTCTGAAAAAGTGCAAAATTCCGTGTTGCTTAAATTCAAAGTTAAAATTTCCTTCTTCAAAAAGAATTTCTTCTAAAGAATTTTTACTATAAGAACAAAGAGAATATAGGTTTTTTGATATTTCGTAGTTTTTTTCGTTTGATGAATTTTTTATAAAATCAAAAAACCACTTAAATAAGTTAGGATTAAATATATCTGAGACTGAAATAAAAGAATAAGGTTTTAGAAAAGTTTTAGATATGCTTTTTAAAGCTTCTTTTGAAGACCAAGGTTCAATGTGAGAATAACTAAGCTGTCCACCATTAGCATAAGAACAGGCAGTGCCAAGCTGAGAGTTTTTTTCTAAAATTGTAACTTGATGACCATCACGGGCAAGAAAATAGGCAGTTGTAACTCCTATAATTCCACCGCCCAAAACTATTATTTTCATTAAAATTAACTTGTTGCGCTTTTTATTATCGTGCTAACTTTTTTGTAGATTTTTAGTTATCAGATGTAGAACTAAAAAACAAATATCTTTATTTAACTGTTATATTTCTTTATTTTTTAAAGAAAGTTATAAATTTCACCAAAAAAAACAAGATCTTAAATGACGAAAGAAAAACAAAAAAACATATTTAATATAGCTTCAAATCAGAATTTTTTTAACTCTTTGTATAATTGGATTGAAAATAACTTTATTCAAAATGCTTCTGAATTAAAGATATTATTTCCAGGACAAAGAAGCGCAAGAGAATTCAATGACTTATATTTAAATCATAAGTTAAAAGATTTAGATATTAATAAGTCTATAATTTTGCCAAAAATTAAGGCAATTTCAAGTTTATCCTACGAAGATTTTTTTGATTTTCTGCCCAATGATGAAGTAAAAAAAATAATTGATGAGATCTTGGAAATAAAAGTTATAGACGATTTTGATTATCTGTTTTTGTTAAGCCAAGAAGTTCAAAAAACAGTGATTTTTGGTAATAAAATTTTACCATCTCAGGCTTTTAATATTGCAGTTAGTTTGAAAAACTTATTTGATGAAATTGAAAATAATCAAGTTGACTTGACTAATCTTAATAAAATTGATGATTCTAATCTTTCTTTACATCGCCAACTAAATCTTGAATTTTTGCAAAGTCTTTATGTTGGAATAAAAAACTCTCTTATCAAAAAAAATATTTATTTCCCTTCAGCTTTTCATAATTTAGTTGTCGATAAGTTTTGTCAGTCAATTGAAAAATTTGGTTTAAAAAGTCCAATAATTATTGCCGGCTCAAGTGGTAGTTTATCTGCTGGTAAAAAGCTTATTAAATCAATTTCTTCTCAAAGTAATGGTTTTGTATTTTTATATGGTTTTGATCAAAATAATTCAGGTTATCAAGAAGTTAATCCTCAATTTATTTTAAATGAGCTGATTGATTTTGTTAAAGTTGATAGAAATAAAATTATTAATCTTTCGGATAATAAATTTACTTTAAGTTGTAAAATTAGACTTAATTTTCTTTCTTTTTTGACTCTTCCTCAAGAAAACACAATTAATTGGCAAAAAGATTTTTTAGGAAAAGCAGATGTAAAGAAGGATATAGAAAATAATTTTATTTTAATCGAAGCAAAAAATAATCTTGAAGAAGCGACTTTAATAAGTTTCGTAATATTCGATGCAATTACTGAAGGCAAAAATTGTGCTGTGATAAGCAATAATGATAAACTAACAGAATTTCTAAAATATAAGTTAAGAAGCTTGAACTTAGATTACAATGATGCTCGTAATATTGGCATTTTAAATTCTGGCTTGATAAATTTTATAATCAGTATTTTAGAGTTTCTATGCGATGATTTCTCATCAATTAGCTTAAGTTCAATTTTCAAAAACCCAATTTTTTATAATCATAAAGAAAAAAAACTAATTTATAAATTAGAGAATGAAGTTTTGCGTCAAGATAGAGTAAATGATGAGATTTTAGGAGTTAGATCAAAATTGGAAGATTTAAATGATAAAAATCTTACAAACTTTTTTGAAGAATTTTATAAAAAATTAGAACCTTTGCAAAATTTAAATTCAGAAGTTTTGCTTTCCAATTACATAACTTCTTTGATTGAAGTTATAGAAAAACTATCTGCTAAAAGTTGGGAAATTTTACTAGAAAATGAGAATGCTCAAAGTGAGATTTATGAATTCTTTGAAATTTTAAAAAAACAAAATGAATTTACGGTTAGTAAAAATGATTTTTTAGCCTTATTTAAAAATTTTGCAAAACAAGTAAGCTATTTTGAAAAATCTAATTCATCTTCTAAAATACAAATTCTCTCAACAATTGAAGCTAGGTTATTAAATTATGATTTAATGATTATTGCGTCTTTAAATGAAGGTGATTTTCCAAAAATTGAAACTGAAAATTGGCTTGGAAAAAAAATCAGAAAAGATTTAGGTGTTGACAAAAAGCTACGCAGAATTGGTCAAAATTGTTATGATTTTTGTAATTATCTTTCAAATAATAAAGTTGTTTTAACTAGATCTTTAACTTTTCAAGATTCTCCAACTTCACCCTCTCCTTTTTTATTAAAATTTGAAACTTTGTGTAAAAAACTTGAAATTAATTTAAACAAAGGTGATGACTATTTCAAATTTTACAAAGCCGCTAATATTTCAAGAAATATAAAAATTTCTCAGCCACAACCAAAACCAGAACTCAAAAACAGAACAAAAAAACTGGCTGTAACTGATATTTCAAAAATGCTTTCAGACCCCTACTCTATTTATGCTAAAAGAATTCTAAAATTAAAAGAATTGAAAAATTTTGATTTTGAACCTTCTTATGCTGAATTCGGAAGTTTTGTTCATAAAGCTTTGGAAGAGTTTGTTAAAAAACCTCAAGATAATTTTTTAAATGAAGCCAAAATAATTTTTAAAAATTATTTTCTTTCACAACGCTCTGAGTTGATTTGGTGGCCAAAATTTGAAGAAATTTTTGAATATTTTTTACAACAAGAAAAACAACTTGAAGTTGTGAGAAATTATACTGAACTTACTTCAACTCTAAAAATCAAAGATGTTACTATTACTGGAAAAATAGATCGCGTAACAACTAATAAAGATAATTCAGTAGCAATTTACGACTACAAAACTGGACAAATTCCTTCTGATAAATCTGTTTTTTTAGGAATTGAACCGCAACTTACAATTTCAGCTTTGATGTTAATTGAAGGTGCTTTAGAAAAAGAAATCGAGAATTTACCATCTGAATTAATTTCCTCTTTAAATTACTGGAAAGTTTCTGGTTCTAATGAATCAAAAATCAAAAATGTTTGTGATGATAATGAAAAAATCAAAATTCTTATTTCTTCAGCAAAAAGTGGCTTAGAAAAGTTAGTGGAATATTTCAATAATGAAAACAGTCCATATATTTCAGCTCCAAACCCAGATAAATACATTTACAATGAATATTCCCATCTAGCCAGAATTAAGGAATGGATCTAAATACATTACTATTATAACTCTAACTATAATTCTGATATTAATGCGCTATAAAATAACAATTGAATATGATGGCACCAATTACTGTGGCTATCAAAAACAATATGATCAAAAAAATAGATCAATTGAAGAAAATTTAGAAAATGCAATTTTTAATTTTTCAAAAGAAGAAGTAAAAATATTTGCTTCAGGAAGAACTGACGCTGGAGTTCATGCATTAAGACAAGTTGCTCATTTCGACTTAAAAAAAGAATTCGATAATTACAGAGTAATCTCAGCTATTAATTATTATTTGTTAAAAGAAGATATTGCAATATTAGACTGTCAAAAAGTTGATGAAAATTTTCATAGTCGTTTTTCTGCTAAAATGCGTCATTATCGCTATATTATAATTAACAGAATTGCCTCATTAGCTTTGCAAAAAAATCGTGCTTGGCATTTAGTGCAAAGTCTTGATATTGTTAAAATAAAAGAAGCAAGCCAATTTCTTATTGGTAAACATGATTTTTCAGCTTTCCGTGATTCTGAATGTCAAAGCAAGACTCCAATCAGAAGTATAGAAAATATTTCAATTCAAAAAATTGGTGATGAAATTATAATTGATGTTTCAGCAAAATCCTTTTTGCACCATATGGTAAGAAATATTGTAGGAACTTTGGTTTGGGCGGGTTATGGTAAAATAAAACCTTCAGATGTTAAAGAAATTTTAGAAAGTAAAGACCGAACTAAATCTGGGCCAAATGCCCCGGCATGTGGGCTATATTTGCTTAAAATTGATTATTAATTTTAACGGTTTTTATATATCTCTTTCCAATTTCCTAGTTTGTGAAATTTGTGATGTTTGGCTTGGCTGAATTTTAGTTTCAGGAATCTCAAATTCAGTTAATATTTTTCTTAATTCAGTATCTCGAAAAAAGATAGGTCCTAAGTCACCATATCGTTGAAAAAAGTTATGATATGGGTTTGGATTGTTTACCTCAGCTATAAGACTTTCTCTTTTTGATAAAGATTCAATAGTAAGGTCATAGCTGTAATCATGTAATAATTTAGGGTGTAAATTATGACTAGAAAAATGTGAATATAAATCATTATAAAGCTTGTATACTTTATCCGCCATTTTTCCAATAATTTCATGGGAATATGATTTTCTTACATTATCATAGCAGTAATACATTTCTTTTGGTATTTCGGAATTTGATTCATTTTTTTTTCCAAAAATAATCAAAAAAGATTTTATTTTGTTTGGTATAATAGTGGGATCTTCTCTTAAGTATGAAGAGATAATATCCAAACTATTATTATCAGAACAAATATTGTAAAATGCTAAGCAGTTTAAGTATGTTGATTTGGGGTGTCGATCTTCTTGGTAGCTTTTTGTCATCAAATCAAAACTCATTTTTACTTCGTTACTTCTTAGTAATTTATCTTTTAACTCATCACCTCTCAATAATTCACGTATCTCTTGATCATTTTCTTTTCTTAACACTATATATTCTTTTGTTTTTTCAAAATTAAACTTTGAAATCATTTGATCTATTTTATCGTTATCTATAGCGATACAGAAATCTTCTTTTGTTTTTTCAAAATCAATTATTTTTATTGCTTCTGTAGAAAAACCTTCTTCTTTTTCTAAATTAACCTTTCTGCTTTTCTCTTTTATTTTCATTTGATTTAAAATTAATTTTTATTACACAATTTCTAGTTCTATCTTTAAAACTAGAAACTTAGTTTTAAAGAATTTTCAAACAAAATTTTTGTGTTTTAAAATTAACGTTAATTTTGTTATTTATTACCTGTCAAATTTATAAATAAATTCTGTAATGAATTTTTTATTGCCATTAATCCAAATAAAATTAATTTATCTCTTGCTCTTTAGCTTTGTAATTATTATGATTCTTATCCTTCTTAGTTTTTTCTTTATAAGAACTAATAATAAAATCAAAATTCACTATATCGCGGGGTAGAGCAGCCCGGTAGCTTGTCAGGCTCATAACCTGAAGGTCGTTGGTTCAAATCCAGCCCCCGCAACCAATTCCTTCTAAGCTTCACAGCTTTTCACACTTCTCATCAAATTCTTCAGGAATACTTCTTGGCATATCTATCAGCAATATATTTTGCAGAATTCTCAATGTAAGGAAAAACCGTGCTTGCGTTAATATTTAACAAGTCCAGTTCTTTTAATATACTTTCTTTATATTCGCTCTTAATTAGGATTTCTTTTGTTTTGTCATTCTCATCTAGAACTGTAGTTAATCCAAATAATAAGAATGCTCCTGATTGCGATGATATTCTATCGTTACTTTTTTTTCCTTTTACACAAAAAATCTTTTTCAAATCTGATGGCTTAATTTTAACTTCGAAAAACGGTTTTTCTTCTCTGACGAAATGGGCTAATTTTTTTGTATATTCTTTTTTATTAAAATCTTTAATTATGTATTCTTCATCTTCTTTGTAATCTTCTTTAGCTAATAGTTTAGTCACGTATTCTTGTATGCTATTTCTATTTTCACTTGATAGTCTAGAAAGATTAGATATGCAGCTAACAGTATCTGAATCAAAATATTTGATTTCATTTCTTCTAAAGCTAAACAAAAAAACTTTTCCTACTTTTTCATCTTGCTTCTGATCTTTTTTTTCACCTTTGCTCTTACACGCAAAGTATAATGCTATTAATGGATTTGATGTGATATCTAAAAGTCTAGTTGGTAAAGAATAATGTTGCATTCTTATCAATTTATCGAATGTAGAACTATCTTTAATAAAATCGTTGGGGTTTGAAACAATGAGTTCTCTACACATAGTTTCCTCTTCATCATCTGGATATAAATTATTGCCCTGATTGTCTGTACGAAATAATTGAGGAATCAGTTTGTATTCGCTATTTGAATGACCTCTATAAAAAACCTCATCATTACAATCTTTTGTAAATGAAGAAACTACTTCTATAAATTCCCGAACCGTTGTAATAGAATCATTTTTATCATTCTTAATTACTTCATTTCCATCTTTTTTAATTACCAAAGGTAAAGCCCAATGAGAAGGTAATGATTCATTTTTTACAGCCCAATGAGTTCGATTCATTTCCCATTTTCTAATATCTAACTGCGTCAATAATGGTTGTATTTCTGAAAATTCTATCTCTTTTGAATTACAGAATTTATACTTAATTCTTAGTATTTGAGGTCTTTTTTCTATTGATGTTAAATATCCTATCTTAATTGGGTGATCTCCTTCATAAGCAAAGATACAAAGAATTGACTTTAGATATTCTATATTTTCGTTGGTTAATTCCTTGAATCTATGATATAACTCGTCAGTGGTATATTCTAAAAACCTACTTCTATCGCATTCATAAACTCCACAATCACCTGGATAATCCCAATTGTTGTTAGTATCACTAAATTTATATCTAACCAAAAGATTATACATTCTTCATCTCCATTGTTAAAAATTTAAACTATTACACTTAATATAATAATTTCCGTTTTCTGAATATACCTCAATTTAAAACTCAGATCTGCTTTTAAAAGCAATTGAAATTGTTCCTTCATCAAGATAATCCAATTCACTTCCTACAGGTATTCCATAAGCCAGTCTGGTAACCTTAACTTGAAAGTTTTTCAACTGATCGGATAAAAAATGAGCTGTTGTTTGTCCATCAAGAGTTGCACTTGTTGCTATAACAATTTCTTTTGTTTCGCCTTGATTTAATCGTTCGTAAAGCTTTTTTATGTTCAAATCTTCAATTGATTTACCTGAAATTGCAGATAAATTTCCACCTAAAATGTGATATACGCCTTTATAATTTCCTGTTCTTTCGATTGCCCACAAATCAGCAACTTCTTCCACAATACAAATTATAGATTTATCACGTGTTTGATTTGAACAAATTGCACAAATAACACCTTCATCAAGATTATCACAAATTTCACAATTATGAATATTATCATGCAAAGATTGCATTGCTTTTATAAGTGGAAGCAAGGTTTTTTCTTTGTTGTTAGCGAGGTTTAAAATTATTCTTTTTGCAGCTCTTGGACCAAGACCAGGAAGTTTAGCAATAATTTTGCTTAAACTTTCAATAACGTTTTTTTTCATATTATTTTCTCAAGGCACATTCAGCTTCAACAATATACTTATAGGTTACAAGTTGTTCCAAACCAACTGGTCCACGAGCATGCATTTTACCAGTTGCAATACCAACTTCTGCTCCAAGACCAAACTCACCACCGTCAGCAAACTGAGTTGAAGCGTTATGCATAACAATTGCTGAATTTACACGAGATAAGAATTTATCAGCTGATTTTTGTTCTTCAGTTATGATGCTCTCAGTATGAGAAGATCCATAAATTGAAATATGTTTAATTGCCTCATCAATATCTTTAACAACTTTTATAGAAATTATTTTATCCAAATATTCAGTGTAAAAATCTTTTTCAGTTGCCAGCTTAATCCTTGCATCAATTTTAGTTGATTCTTCGTCTCCTTTCATCTCACAACCCATATTTGATAGATCATCAGCAACCAGGGGTAAAATTCTTTTGGCAATTTTATGATCAACTAGTAATGATTCTGTTGCACCACAGATTCCAACCCTACGCAATTTAGCATTTAGTAAAATTTTACGAGCTTTTTCAAAATCTGCTTTTTCATGAATATAAGTATGACAATTACCATCAAGATGACGAAATACCGGTATTTTTGTATGGTCCATAACCGCTTTGATAAGAGATTTTCCTCCTCTTGGAACTACAACATCAATGTAATTTTCCATTTTTAGAAGTTCAGAAACATATTCTCTTTCAGTATTTGAAACCAGAATTACTGCATTTTTATCTAAAGAAAAATTTTCCAAAGCTTCACGATAGATGTCGGCTAAAACTTTAGAAGAGTTAATACTGTCTGAACCACAACGTAAAATTACAGAGTTACCCGATTTTAATGATAATGCAGAAATGTCCGAAGTTACATTTGGACGAGATTCAAAAATTGCCAGTAAAACACCCAGAGGAATTGTAGTTCTTTTTATATGAAGACCATTATCTCTTTTGGTTTCATATAGTATTTTACCAACCGGATCAGAAAGTTTTATGACTTCTTTTACTGAGTTTGCCAAGGTAATAATTCTGTTTTCATCTAAAGTAAGACGATCAATTTTTGCATTATCAAGCTTATTTTCTTTGGCAATTTTTATATCTTTTTGATTGGCTTTAATAATTTTTGGCGAATGTTTTTTAATTAATTTAGCAGCTTCAAGTAAAACCTGATTTTTAGTTTCACAATCAATATTAGCAATATCAAAAGATGCTTTTTTAGAGTCAGAACAAATTTTTAAAACTTTTTTTTCAATTTCATTCATAAAGCAAAAATACCTATTTTAAATTGCAAAAAAATTGGCAATAAAATGATTATAATCAAAAGTACAAAAGGAATTAAGTTTAAACTTAATTCTTGTTTTGTTAAATCTTCTTGTTTATTTAAATTTTCTTTTCCTAAAGAAGATTTATTCTTTTCAGAACTTTCTTCAATCTTAGATAGAAGCAAATAAGATAGTTTACAACCAAAAATAAAGATCGAAAAAAAGTTCAGAGCAAAAACAGTACATATAAAAAACAACTCTTTTTGGAAAATTGCTTTAATTGCAAAAAACTTTTCATACAGAGAAACTGATGGCAACAAAGGTAACAAATTAAACAAGGCAATTATCAAAAATACGCTGCTAATTTTTAGATTATTAAATATTCCTCTTATTGAACCTATTTTTAATTTCTCTAAGTAACAAATAATATTGGAAAAACTTAAGAAAGTTAAAGTGGTTGATAAAACCGACGAAACTATTGGTAAGTGAATTTTACTATTATCAAAAGAAGCAAAAACAATAGTTGAAATTGCTGAAAGTAAAATTTGATTTGAACTTAAATAAAAGAATGAAGCTTTAAGATTTTTTGTAAAAATCATCAAAACTGCAGATATTAGAATAACTACAATAATTGTAATCAAAAAATAGTGAAACAAAGATGACTGAATGACTAAATTAGATATAGATGAAGAAAATATAGTTTTTAATATTTTAGTTAAGATTACTAAACCTCCAAAACCAATTACTACAAAAAACGATAAATATATTAAAGTAACATTAGAAGTTTTGACAGCTTGATAAAATAAGAAGGGATTTAGAGTAACAAGAAATAGAGACGCAAAATAAAAAATTAATAACCCTAAATGTTCAGAGTTGCTTTGCGAAAAAAAATCGACATTACCAAAGATTTTATCATTTAAAACTACAGCCACAAAAAATAAAAAACTCTGTAAGTAAAAAGAAAGTTTTGGAATAATGCAAATTTTAGAGGCCTTTTCGTATAAAAAGTCTTTAGCAAAAAAGTGATTAATCAATAACAAAAAACTGAAAAAAAACAATGTTGTTAAAAGATTATTTGAAATTATTAGGCAGTTTAATAAAGAAAAAATAGCAGTGATTTTTAGTTTTAAATTGTCGCTTACTTCTTCTTGAAAGAAGTTATAAATTTGATTTATATAGAAAACAAAGGTGATCCAAATTAAAGCGAGTGATAAAAGTAGAAGAAAGTTTACTTTATCAATATTAAAACCAAAGCTTGAATTAGGAAATAAGTGCAATATTTCCAAAACAACACCTTTATTAGCGTAAGATCTTAAGCCAATAAGGTTTATTAAAAATAAAATTGGCAAGAATTTAAAGACAATTTTATTTAATTTGCTGCTAGGAGAAAATCCGATAAAAAAGTAACCAAAAATTGGAATTATTGAATTTACGAAAAGTAAAAACATATTTTATTGATTTTTTGTCACCCCTTAAAATTCTAAAGAAGCGATATTAAGACAGTAAAGATGAAGCAAATTCTGAAGATAAAATCTTAAGAAAATCTGAAAAAACAAATAGAAAGATAATTACAATGAATAATACAAGAAAAGATATTATTTGAAAAAGATTGGTTTCAGATTTTTTTTCTTCAATTTCTATCACTTCAAATAATTTTAGGGAAATAAAAACGTTAGAAAAGTTTGAAATGACAATAATTAAAAGTAATAGAGGCAAATAAAAGGAGTCTAGAGCAGCTTTTATCAAATACCAATTTGAAAAGAATAAAAAAGAAAGAGGAAAAGCAGATAAGAAAAATAATAAAATCTTTATTGGAAAGAAAAATGAAGAAAAGTTTCTTTTTAAAAGAAAAAATACTTGTCCTTTATTGTCAATTTTTTCCTCTGTTAGTGAAAAAATCAAAAATAACGCCAAATTAACCAAAAAGAAGTTAATTATTGTAAAAAATAAAGATTGTAGTGAATAAAAATTTGAAATTGCGAAATTTGTACAAACAACAGCTATGGCATTACAAACAATATTTATAAAAATAATTTTTAACGAAATTGTTTTTTTTAACTGTAATGCAAAGTAAGAAACTATAGATAATGAGAAGAAAATTAAGAATGGTGCGATTTTTTTCATCAATTCTACAGTGAAAATTCCAAAAAAAACATATGAAAATTTTAGAACTATAAAAACCGATATAGCTAATTTGATGAAATATAACTCAAATAAAAAGAATTTAGAATTTTTGTTATTTTCTAATTTAAAAAAGAAATAAGGAGAGAAAAGTTTTAGAAAAAGCAATAAAAATAAACTTGTAAAAACTGTATTTACAAAAAATTGTTGAGAATCTGAAATTAAATAAATGCTTTCAAAAACTTTACTTATACTACTTTCAGAAAAGATAATTTCAGTTATCAATAACAAAAAAGTTATCAGAACCGTTACTAATGAATTAACTAGGAAGTATCTCCAATTATTTCTATCTTGATTTAATAGAACTTTAGCCAAGGAAAATATGGTAAATAGGTATAATTCAGAAAAAATAAATAAATTAAAGAAACTGTCAGCGGTAAAAATTCCAGCTATAGTAAAGAATTGAAAGATGTAAAGTTGATAAAAAGCAATTTTATTTTTTCCTTCTAAAGAGTTTTCAAAATCTTTTATAAAGAAAAGGAAAATTATTGATTTTATTAAAAAGGCGAGAAGTAAGAAAGTTGCACCAGTTGCCGAGATTGAGAACTCAAGACCAAGAGAAATCTGTCCCAAATCAAAGTTATTAGATATATTTTTATAGGCCAAAACGTTAAAAAGATTTTGGCATGACAAAGCTATCAGCAATAAGTTTGTTAAAGCAATCGTGGTAAGAACTATCTTCTTTTTTGGAACAAGAAAGCTAAATAAAGAAGCAATTAGCGGTAAAAAAATTATTAGATAAGCGTTGCTAATTGCGCTCATTTTTCTTCTTCATTAAGGAAACAAATTCTTCAAATAAATAAAAACTATCGTCTGGTCCTGGAGAACTTTCAGGATGATATTGCACTGAAAAAGCCGAGCCATCTTTTAAACTCAATCCTTCAACTGTCTGATCAAACAAGGAAATATGAGTAATTTCAGCATTTTCTGGCATTGAATTAGCATCAACACAAAAACCATGGTTTTGACTTGTAATCTCTACTTTTTTAGTTTTTAAATTTTGAACAGGGTGATTTGCTCCTCGATGACCTTGATGCATTTTAGAAGTTTTAGCACCAATTGACAAGGCAAGAAGTTGATGACCCAAACAAATTCCAAAAAGTGGGATTTTATTTCTAAGAATTTCTTGAATTACAGGAATTGCATATTTACCAGTTTCAGCAGGATCACCAGGGCCGTTAGATAAGAAAACACCATCAGGATTTTGATTGATAATCTCGCTAAAACTTGCTTTTGCCCCTACTACTGAAACCTCACAACCAGCTTCTGTCAAGCAACGCAAAATATTAAGCTTAGCACCATAATCAATAGCAACAACTTTTAGCTTTTTTTGTGCTAAATTATTATATGAGTTTAAATCTTGTATCCATTTTGCTTCGTTGCCCCAATTATATTTCTTGTTTTGACTTGCACTTTCTGCAAGTTCTACACCATCTAAATCAGGAGTTTTGTTAATTTGTTCAACAGTTTTTTTAATTAAAGCATCATCAATGTTATCTTGATAAACAATAGCAACGGTTTTAGCACCTTTTAGCTTAATAAGTTTAGTAATTTTTCTGGTATCAATGCCGCAAATTCCAGTAAGATTATTTTTTATTAACCATTCGTTCAAATGAGATTCAGAACGATAATTAGAAGGATTGGTAATTGGTTCTCTAATTATAAGGCCGCAAGCTCTTGGGTTTTGGGATTCAATATCTTTGCTATTAGTGCCAATATTTCCAATATGAGGAAAAGTAAAATTTATTATTTGTCCAGAATAAGAAGGATCAGTTAGAATTTCTTGATAACCAGTAATTGCTGTATTAAAGCAAATTTCACCAGTTGTTGTGGCTTTTTTACCAATTCCATAACCGTAAAAACAAGAGCCATCAGGAAAAATTAAGGCAGCATTTTTGGTTGCCTGATAAAAATTATTTGAACCTTGCATTTATTTTGTGAGATTTAGTTTTGAATTATTTTCCTAATTTTGGTTATAAAATCTTCAATGACAATAATAATTTTAGGAAAATTTTAGCAGTTATTCATTAATACCTAATTCAATTCTTAATTAAAACTTTCATAATGAGCGAAAGCAAAGGATCTAATGAGGATCTTGGTCTCCAAATTCAAAATCAACTAGATCCTTTGCCTTCTTTCAGTATAAAAATTCTTTTGTGTTTACATCGTACAATTCTCAAAAAATATTAAAAAGTATTGAAGACGATAACTTTTTTATTTTAAAGGACTGAACTGAAATTACAGTCCTTTAAAATTGAATTTTATGCTACTATGTTCACTAACTTATCTGGTACTACAATAACTTTTTTAATTTCTTTGCCTTCAATAAATTTTTTTACATTTTCATTTTCAAAAGCAACTTTTTCGAGTTCTTCTTTAGATAATCCCTTTTGAACCTGAATTACAGCACGAAGTTTTCCTGCAACTTGAATTGCAACGCCAACTTCGTCCTCAACAATTAATTTTGGATCAAATTGTGGAAATTTTTCTTGGCTGACCAAAGTTTTATTGCCCAATTTTTGCCATAATTCTTCTGATAAATGTGGCATTATTGGCGAAATTAAGATTACTAAGTTTTTCAAAGCAAACTCCATCACCTTATAATCTTCTGATGACTTAATTTCAAACTTTTCTAAAGCATTAGAAAATTCTCTTATTTTTGCAATTGAGCGGTTAAAAGACATTTTTTCATATTCTTCTCTAACTGCAGCGATGGTTTTATGAGTTAGTTTTATGATTGGATGTGATTTGAAAAAATCACCCGTCATTGCGCTTTGCGCAATGCCAACCTCTTTTGTAAAGATGGCAAAAATGCGCCATAAACGATTAATATATTTCCAAGCACCATCAATTCCACTTTCTGACCAATCAAGATCTCGAGAGGCTGGAGTGTCAGAAAGCATAAACAGACGCGCTGTATCAGCGCCATAACTTTCAACAATATGCGATGGCTCAACAACGTTTTTCTTTGATTTACTCATTTTTTCACTACGACCCACAATTACTTTATCAGCAGGCATTTCAAGAGCTTGGTTAGGAAAAATCCATTTGCCAGTTTCTTTATCTTTGTAGGTTTGGTGACAAACCATTCCTTGAGTAAGCAAATTTGCAAAAGGTTCAGAAACATCTAAATAACCACATTTTCTTAGTGCTTTGGTGAAGAATCTGGCATATAACAAATGCAGTACAGCATGTTCAACACCACCAATATATTGATCAACTGGCATAAATCTGTTTGCCATTTCACGATCAAATGCTTTGTCTTTAGGTTGAGAAATGTAACGCAAGAAATACCAAGAACTTTCAAAGAAAGTATCAAAAGTATCAGTTTCACGAATTGCTTTCTGAGTTTTACCATTTTCGTCAGTATAAGTTGTATATTTCCAAGTTGGATGAGCAGCAAGTGGATTTCCAATACCGTTGAATTCAACATCTTTTGGCAATTCAACTGGCAATTGATCTTGTGGCACTGGCACAACAGATCCATCTTCTAAGTAAAGTATTGGAATTGGACACCCCCAATAACGTTGACGAGATACTCCCCAATCACGTAAGCGATAATTTACTTTTTTACTTGCTTGATTTTTAGCAGATAAAGTTTCAAAAACTTTTTCTTTTGCTTCAATAGAAGTAAGTCCATCAAGAAATTGCGAATTGATCATAATTCCATCTTCCGTAATTGCACTTTCCAGTGAATTTGTTTCGAAATATAAATTATCAATTATTTCAGCATTTGTTTTGCTAACTTCATAAAGTTTTAAAGTTGTTTTTGAAACATCAGCATAAATTCCCAAATTATTGATTTCGTTAAATTCAGATCTTGCTTCATAAGCCAACCTTTCAGAGTCAGTTGAAAATTCAGCATTAACATCTTGAGGTTTATTTCCTCTAGAATCCACCCTCACCCATTTTTTTATAGATTTCAAATAAATGGCGTTAACTGTATGAATAATTTTACGATCCGACACTTCTTCGTCAAACATCAAAAGTTGATCAGAAAAACCACATGGAATTTTCATTCCACGCAAAATTGCGCAAAGTAAAACTGATTTTCCAAAACAAAAACCAACTTTATTTTCTAAAACCTCGCTGGCTTTCAAGTAAGGTTTTTGTAATGAGTAAAATTTATCATCCATTGAGTGATTTATTTCATCACGTACAAAATGATAAGCTGCTTTTGCTAATTCAACTTCATTTTCAGAATTTGCGGCAGATTTTATTTTAGCAATTACTTCTTGAATTGTGGCATTGGAATAATTGATAAATGGCGTTTCTGCTAAGAATTTGTCAAAATTTTCAACAACTTGACGAATTGGTAAGTTATATTTTTTAGCAAATTCAAAATCTCTTTCGTCATGTGCAGGACATGCAAAAATTGCACCAGTTCCATATTCCATTAAAACAAAATTAGCAATATATACGTCAAGTTTCCAATTTTCATCAAGAGGATGCACAACTTGCAAAGAAGTTTTTAAACCTTTCTTTTCTTGTTTTTCCAAAGTTTGTTCATCAACTGCGCTGCGACTGCATTCTTCAATGAATCTTTTGACTTCTGGATTAGTTTTAGCCAATTCCAAAGCAATTGGATGATGAGCCGAAATTCCTATGAAAGATGCTCCAAATAAAGTGTCGGGACGAGTTGTGTAAACCGAAATTGATTTGAATTCTTTAAATTCAGAGTTATCAATTTGAAAGTCGATTATCAAACCTTCAGACTTACCAATCCATTTTTCTTGCATTGTAAGAACTCTTTCATCCCAACCTTTTAAATTTTTTAATTCCGATAATAATTCTTCTGAAAAGTCTGAAACTTTCAAAAACCATTGCTTTAGTTTTTTCTTTTCGACCAAAGCACCACTTCTCCAACCTCTACCATCAATTACTTGTTCATTCGCTAAAACTGTTTGATCAATTGGATCCCAATTTACAAAGGACTCTTTTTGATAAGCCAGACCATTCTTAACAAAATCAATAAAGATTTTTTGTTCATGTTTATAATAGTCTGACAAACAAGTTGTAAGTTCTCTGCTCCAATCAATTGAAAGACCAATTGATTTTAACTCACTTCTCATGGTTTTGATATTTTCCAAAGTCCAATCTTGCGGATGAATTTTATGTTCAAGAGCAGCATTTTCAGCAGGCAAACCAAAAGCGTCAAAGCCCATTGGATGCAAAACATTGAATCCTTCAAGTTTTTTAAAACGAGCTATAGCATCACCAATAGTGTAATTTCTTAAATGACCCATATGAATTTTTCCAGATGGGTATGGAAACATTTCTAAAACGTAATATTTTTCTTTTTCAGATTTTTCGTCAAATTTGAAAATATTTTTTTCTTCCCAAATTGCCTGCCATTTTTTTTCAGCAATTTTGTGATTATAGTTCTCGTTCATTTATTTTATAATTTATTTAGTTTAATTTTTTTTACTGACCAGGTCTTCCAATTGAACCAGGAATCATCTGAGGAATTTGTGGATTTGAAAAACCAACACCTTCAGAAGCATAAGGTAAAGAAGTAGGAGCAGAAAAGTTATCCTGTTTTAAAGGAGAAAATTTACTATTTGGGCTACCATTAATATACATATTTGAATTATAAACGCAGACAATATCAGCTCCACTTCTAAGAGTGAATTGCGGAGCAATTCTCTCAATAATTATGTAATCTCCTGCAGCTCTGAAGTTAACTAAAGATTCATAACCAGCAGAATCAACTGTGAAAATAGCTGGAATTTCAGCACTTTTTTTAGCAAATTGGAAATAAGTAAATTCACCGTTATCAAAAACTTTTACCGGTGCAATTGTTGGTTCTCCAGTATATTGATAACTAAAGTTATAGACTGATAAGTTTCTCATGTCTGGTTCATCTGAAGGAGGAATTTTAGAAAACTCAACAATATTTTTATCTTTCTCGTCTGGATAGGCAAATTTTACAACAAATACTAAATCTTTATCATCAATTCCCCTTGCTTCTTTTGCAGTTAATTGAAAGTGATAAATTTTTTTGTTTGTAATTACAGTCATATTAGTTTCAGAATTATCTTCTCCAACTGGCTTTAAAAACAACCTATTTCCTAAATGTTCAAATAACCATAAAGATGGATCACCCATTGAAATTGTTGATACAGCTTCACCATCTTGAAATTCGATAAAACCTTGATAAGTGTAATGTCCAGTATAATGGTAAACTTCGTTTGGGTTATAAATAAAACTTCTGAATTTCTTTTCACTGCCCAAAAATCTTGGCTCTTGTGCTGAATGCGCAATGAGTGGAAGCAATAAAAAGAAAGCTAAAAATTTAAAAAATCTCATTGGGTTACTTTATATAGTTTATAGCTGTTAACAGTGAAGTTCAGGTTTTTATTTTTATCATTTTTATCAGCCCCACCAAAATAAAAAGATATTTTAGCAAGAAAATTTTCAGTCTGATTGGTAATTCCTGAAATACTTTTAATTGTTGTTTTTGCACTAAATCTAACTTCAGCTTCGGTTGGAATTCTTGCTGAAATAAAATCACGCGCTTTACCACTTAGACTATCAGGTGTCTTTTTCACAAAAACAACTGAAGTTACATCAACTTGCTTTAAAACATCTTTTCCAAATTGATTAATTGGACTTTCTGGATTATCTCTACTCATTATAATTTGGAATCTTCTATACTCATCTACAGAAGAAGTGTTTTTTATGCGACTAAACTTTTTATTAACATCAGAAATTTCAGCTTTAGAGAAATCATACCCTTCTCTATCTTTAACATAAATTGAAAGTAAGTACTTGGCAATTGACTCATCAACAGTCATTACTTCTTTTTTTTCTTTAGACTTAAGTGCAACAAGATGAGGAAAATAAAGAGATTGATCTTTAGACTTTATTATAAGAGGAAACTCTTCAACTAAAGGAAAAGAATTCTGAATTAATTCAATCAAAACGAAAAGTACAATTGCTGCTATGACTGTTGAAAATACTAGAATTGCTCTTTGGCAAATTGGATTTACATATTTAATAAAATACCAGTTCAAAGCATCTTTAAAGTAGCCACCGTCTTTAACAGAAGACTTTATGAAGTCAAAGTATTCCTGATCCATCTCTGCTTCTAGATTTTGGTTTTCTTCAATGTCTTCTTTTTTGCTTTTCTTCATTTGAAATTTGAAAATTAACCTATAGCTATACTTTTTTACACATAGAGTAAAAATTAAAAAGTATTATTCAGTTTGCTTTTATTCTTTCAAGCAATTCCGTCATTTCTTGAACTGTATTTTCTAAAGCGTCATAATCTTGACTACGAAATACCAGCGAAGTCCCATCTTCAAATGGATAACTTCCCATTGTCACTTGCTTATATTTATTTTGTAAATTTTCTAAATCTTTTGCTATTATACTTTCTGTTAAAGTGGTTTTTATTTCTAATGATTTTACTTTTTTTCCAGCAATTAACTCTTTTTTTGCAGCTTCATACATTGCTTGAAAAATTTTTGGCACACCAGCCATAACAAAAACATTACCAATCCTAAAACCAGGGGCTGAAGAAACTGGATTATCAAGTAAACTTGCTTTTTTAGGAACAAAAGCCATCTTCAAACGAGCTTCATTAACATTGCTAGATCCATAATGTTTCTCAAGAATTTCGGTTGCTTCTTTGTTTTGAATTAGTTCATCATTAAAAGCTTTAGCAATTGAAAGAGCAGTTATATCATCGTGCGTTGGTCCAATTCCACCACTAGTAAATACGTAGTCAAATCTTGTTTTAACTTCGTTTACTGCTTTTATGATTTCTTCTTCAATATCAGAAACAACCCTAACTTCACGTAAAGCAATTCCAAATTCCGTAAGATTTTTTGCCAAAAAATTAAGGTTTTTATCTTCAGTTCTACCAGAAAGAATTTCATCTCCAATAATTACAAAAGCTGCAGTAACTGTCTCTTTTTTATCAATCATAAATTAGTAATATTTGTAATTTTAAAAGTATCTGTAATTAATTTTTATTTTTCAGTTTCTGGTGCATCCGAGAGGATTTGAACCTCCAACCTTTGCCTTCGGAAAGCAAAACTCTATCCAGTTGAGCTACGGATGCTTTTCTTAAAACGTTTCGTCGCTTTTCTCAGCTTCGCTTCGAAGAAGATGAATTAATCTTCAAATATTTGCTCAACTGCTAATACTTCTGGAATATAATGCTTAAGCATATTTTCAATTCCATTTTTTAAGGTAATTGTTGAACTTGGACAACCAGAACAAGAACCTCTGAGTTCAAGGTAAACTATACCTTCCTCAAAATTACGATAAATTATATCACCTCCATCCATTGCAACAGCAGGCCTAACTTTAACTTCAATTAATTCTTTAATTTGCTTTACAATTTCACTATCTTCTTCATCTGAAAAGTTCTCACTACTGTTTTCTTCAAATACAACCGGCTTTCCTGATACAAAAAAATCCATTATTGTAGCTAAGATTTCAGTTTTAATTTTTTGCCAATCAATATTCTCTGACTTTGTTACAGTTATAAAATCACGTCCTAAAAAAATTGATTCAACACCTTCAATTTCAAAAAGTTGTAAAGCTAGAGGAGATCTTGTTGCAGCTGATTTCTGGTTTTTAAATTCTATAACACCTTTCTCTAAAACGATCTTACCATCTGGAATAAATTTTAAACTTGCTGGATTTGGAGTTTCTTCAGTTTGTATAAACATATATTGAGAGATTTTGATTAAAGATTGTTGAATTCTATTTAGATAAAAATTTATGTAAAGTACCTATCATCATTGGAAATTAGCTTATTTTTCATTCCTTCACCATAAGTAAGCCTTACTTTTCCCTCCGTCATCACGAGTGAGATTACTTTTCCCTCCGTCATCACGAGAGATTATTTTTCCCTTCGTCATCACGAGTGAGCATGCTTGCGAAACGTAGTGATCGACTTTTGGTTTTAATCAAATAACTGGATTGCGACTTCGTTTCACTCCTCGCAATGACGTAACTTCAAAATAACGATTATAAAAAAAGCAAGCTTAAAAAGTTGATAACTAATCATTAATCCACCAGCTATCAATTGATAGCGAATATTGAGGTGTAATTTTTGGCATGGCAAAAATATTTCGATATAAAATTCTATAAGTATTATTGTGCCATTGTAAGATAGTATAGTAATTTTCTAACATTATCTTATCAAACTCTTGACATAATTTTGTTAATTCGGATTTATTTTTTGTTTTTCCAATTTTTATCACTAAATCGTCAATTCTTCTATCATTCAATCCAGAAAAATTACGTCCACCTTTTATATCTACTTGCGATGAATGCCAATAAGAAAATAGTTCATTTCCCGGAGTCATAGATTGAGAGAAAACAGCAACAATAACATCATAATCAAAATTATTTACTCTTGTTTGATATTGATTTTCTTCAACCAATCTAATTTTCCCTTTAATTCCAAGTCTTTCAAGATTTTTAACAAAAGTTGCAATAACCATTTGAAATGAAGAACTATCAATCAAAAATTCAATTTCTAATTGTTTATTTGTTTTTGGATCAATTAATTTTTGTTCAATAACTTTATAACCAGCTTTATCGAGAACTTCTTTGGCTTTTATTAAATTTTTACGATTGTAACCATCGCTTTCTGAAACAGGCATCGAAAAATTTTTATATGCAAAATTAGAGTTAGCAAAATAACTTTGTGTTCTTTTATAAGAGTTGTAAAAAATATGATTTTTTAACCACTCAAAGTCAAAAGCATAAGTTAAAGCTTTTCGAAGTTCTAAACTTTGGAATTTCTCTTTTCTTAAGTTTAAAACAAAGGTCTGAATTGAACTTGGTAAAGAATTTGGAATTTCTTTTTTTATAATTTGTCCATTTTTTACAGCCTCAATATTATAACTATTTGACCAATTTCTAGAAATGCTTTCTTGCCTAAAATCATATTTCTGGGCTTTGAAAGCCTCAACTAATACGTTATTATCACGGTAATAATCAAAAGTAATTTCATCAAAATTGTAACGTCCTTTATTTACTGGTAAATTTTCTCCCCAATAATCTTTATTTCTGGTAAAAGTAATTGATTTACCAATATCAACTTTCTTAATTTTATAAGGACCCGAACCAAGAATTGGCTCTAAAGTAGTTTTGTTAAAATCAACTTTTTCAAAAAAATGTTTTGGCAGCACAGTCATTGAGGCAACAATTAAGGGAAGATCTCTATTCTGATTAGTTTTAAAATAAAATTTAACATGATCAGAAGCAACTTTTTCAACGTTTTTAACTTCTCGATAAATCATTTTGTAAGAAGGATGACCATCTGAAATTAACTTGTTAAATGTAAAAATAACATCGTCAGCAGTTATTTTAGAACCATCATGCCATCTTGCTTCTTTTCTTATTTTGAATTCAATTGAATATTTATCATCAGATAGTTTCACACTTTCAGCTATAAGACCGTAATAAGAAGAAATTTCATCATCTGAACCTTCCATTAAACTTTCATAAACGTAAGACAAACCAGAAGCGCTAATTCCTTTCAAAATGAATGGATTTAAACTATTAAAAGTTCCTTCAACTCCAAATTTAAAACTTCCTTTTTTAGGAGCTTGTGGATTAACATAATCAAAATGTCTAAAATTTTTTTGATATTTTAAATCACCAAATATTGAAATTCCGTGTTTGAATTGATTTGATGAATAAGCAGAGTTAGCAATTAAAAGAATAGTAAAAAAAATTCGTAAAAAAAGTTTCATAAGTTATTTTTAGTCATATTTTCGTATTTTGTAATTCTTAATAAAACGTTCTAAAAACCTAAATGCAAATAATTCGCAATTTAAATCAAAACAAAATTAAACACTTTCCTTCACTTGCATTAACGATTGGTAATTTTGATGGACTGCATTTAGGACATCAAAAAATTATAGAAGAAATAAAAGAAATTGCTTCAAATCAAAACTTAAAATCAGCAGTTCTAACATTTGAGCCTCATCCACAGTCTTTTTTTCAGAATAACAAAAACAAAAATTTTAGAATTTATACTTTATCACAAAAACTAAGAATCTTTCAAGAAAACAAAATTGATTATTTTATATTACTTCCTTTCAATCAAAGATTGGCAAATGTAGAAGCTAATATTTTTGTTGAAGATTTCTTGGTTAAAAAGCTTAATATCAAGCACTTATCAATTGGCTATGACTTTACTTTTGGTAAAAATCGTTTGGGTAATTTTAGCTTACTTGAAGAAAAGTCACGACAATTCTCTTTTTCGTTAAAACAAGTACCTGCATTAATGAAAGATAGCAATATATGCTCTTCTACTTTAATTCGTGAAATGATTTCTAAAGGTTATATAAAACAAGCCAATACATTGCTTGGTAGAAATTTTAATATCGTTGGTATTGTTAATTCTGGTAAACAAATTGCTCGTCAACTTGGTTTTCCAACTGCCAATATTTTAGCTCTACCGCATATTATTAAACCTAAATATGGAGTTTATAAAACAATTACCCACGTTCAACATTTAAATAAAAAATTTTCTTCTATTACCAATTTTGGAATCAAACCAACTTTTAATAATTCAATTCCACAAGAATTATTTGAAACTTGCATTCTTGATTTTTCAGAAAATTTATATGGTAAGAAAATTATTGTGGAGTTTGTTGATTTTATTCGTGAAGAAAAAAAATTTTCCTCAATTGATGACTTGAAAAAACAAATAGAGCTTGATGTTTTTTTCATCCGTCATCACGAGTGAACCTTATTTTTTTCGTCCGTCATCACAATTTCGCATTCTTGAAAAACATAGTAATCCATTTTTGTTTATAAACTAGAAATTTATTCCTCTCTAAAGGCTTTATAAGCTGATTCAGAAATTGGAGTAAACAAATAAGAAAGAAAAGATCTTGAACCATTAATTATAAATACTTGAGCTGGCATACCAGGATAAAGTTCAACCTTGTTTTTAAGTTTTTTAATATCTTTGTCGTCAATTTTAACCCTTGCCAAAAAGTAAGACTCTTTTGTTTGTTGATCAATTGTAATATCAGGAGAAACATTAACCAAAACTCCATTAATTCTTGGAACCTTCTTTTCTTTGTAAGCAGTTAAGGAAACTTTTGCTTTCATATTAACCGCAATATTATCAATATCTTGAGGACGAATTTTAGCCTCAATAATTAACTGATCGTTTTGTGGTACAATATTCATAATTTCACCAGCAGGAGGTACTACGGCACCAACTGTATGATATTGTATATTCATAACTTTTCCATCAACCGGAGATAATATTTCTAATCTTGTTGTCATATCTTCAGAAGCTTTAAGCTGATTTGTCAAAGTAATAATTTCTAGATCACTTTCTTTAATTTCTTTTAAAATTTCTGATAGATTTTCATCTTTATAATTTGATATTTGTAAACTGCTTGATTCAACTTCATAATTTAACTCGTGCAATAATTTTTCTAACTCAATTTGACGAGTTAGAGGCAAATTATTTTCCAAAACAAGTGGCTTAACCATTTCTAGTTCTTGTTTTACTAAAACCAATTTTCTTTTTGCTGCGATAAGTTTTTTTTGCAAAGTTGAAATTTCACCATTTCTTTTACTTTTTCTTGAGTTAAAAAGCTTCAACTGATTATTTAATATTTCTTTCAGTTTTTCAGTATTTTCGAATTTAACATCATTAAATTTGGATAGGTTTAAGGTTGTTTTTCCTTCTTTTTCACTTTCAAGTCTTGTTTTTTGAACTTGTATTGTAAAAAGCTTTTCTTTAACAATTTGTTGTTCAGATTTAACTTGAATATCACGTAGATAAAGCAATACATCTCCTTGTTTTACTATTTGTCCTTCCTTTACTAAGATCTCTTCAATTATTCCACCTTCTAAATGCTGAATTGTTTTTCTATTAAAGTCTAAAACTATTATTCCTTCAGCAATTGACGCTGATTTTATAGGTAAAAAAATTGCCCAAATCAAAAATATTACAGCAAAAATTAATAAAACTTTTAAGCCTTTTTCAATCGGATCTGAAGCGATTTTATTATTCACAGTCATTTTCATTTTATTTTTACAAAACTTTTCCTAAAACTTTTTTTGTTTCATCAAAAGCTTTCAATTCTCCATCTTTGATAATCATTATTTTGTCACATATTGAAGTGATTGAAGGACGATGAGTTATAATTAAAGTTGTAATTTTGTTTTCCTTAGCACGCTTAATCGCATTATTAAGAGCAATTTCGCCATCAGAGTCTAGATTTGAATTTGGCTCATCTAAAATTACAAATTTTACATCACCAAAAAAAGATCTAGCTAACGCAATTCTTTGCTTTTGTCCTGCAGATAAATTAGAAGCATTTTTTTCAACTTCCGTTTCATAACCTTGTAAAAAAGATAATATAACTTCATGAACGTCACAAAACTTTGCTGCTTTTATAATTTCAGAATCTTCAGCTTTTTTATTCATTCTTGAAATATTATTTTTTACAGATCCCTTGAATAACTCAATATCTTGAGGCAAATAGCCAATATATTTACCAATTTTTTCTAAATCTTGATCAGCTATATTTGCACCATCAAATCTAACGCAACCAGAGCTTGGCCTAAGAACTCCGGTTAAAAGACGTGCCAAAGTTGTTTTTCCACTACCGCTTGGTCCTATAATTGCAACAACCTCTCCTGCTTTAATATTAAAAGAAATATCTTTCAATAAAACTTGGCCAGTTTTATTTGATTTATAGTAAAGCTTTTCAACAACGACTTCACCACTCATTGCTGGCAATTCAATTTTATTTTTATCTTCAACATAATTTTTTAAAGACTGATTTAAACGAAAATAAGATATTTTAGCACTTTTAAAAGATTTCCATAAAGATATTGACGCATCAAATGGTGCTAAAGCTTTTCCTGCAAGAATTGAAGTAGCAATAATTCCACCTGAAGACATCTTATTGTAAATAACCAAAACAGCGCTTGCAGCCATTGTGATTGTAGAAATTATCATTCTTGCTGTTTTAGAAGTAGATGAAATTTTATTACTTAAATCAGATAACTCAGATGAAGCTTTGCGTAACTCATTATTCTTTTCTTCCCAAATTCTTCTGACATTACCTTTCATACCCATTGAATTAACAACTTCCGAATTTGATGATATAATTTCAAAATCATTCATCACTTCAATCTGCAATTGATTTGTTTTTTCAATCAATGCTTTTGTCGATTTTTCGTTTATATAGGCAATCTTTAAAACTAAAAGACCTCCTAGAAGAGTTATAAAGCCGTTAACTGGATGAATAAAAAATATAACAATCAAGTAAATAGCTGCAAAAGGCACATCAAAAAATACAGCCAAGTTATTGCTTGAAATAAAATTTTTCAAAACTTGCAAATCTTTCATATTTTGTGAGCTTATTGATTTATCTTGTGAGTTTGACTCAACTATATTGTTGAAAAGTGCGCTAGAAAGTTTTTCTTCCAACCAATTTGAAACTTCTAGAAATATTGACGACCTTATATTTGTAATAATTCCCAAAAAAACCAAAAAAGCGGCAACTATAATTGTAAGATAAATAAGGGTTTCAACGCTTGAACTACTTAGAACTCTATCTAAAACTTGCATTGAGTAGATTGAGGAAGCTAAAGTAAAAATGCTTATAAAAAAGCTAAAAAATAAACAAAAATAAAAAGCTTTTTTGCAATTTGATAATAATTCTTGTATTAATGGCTTTTCCATTACTTTTTATCTTATTAAATTATGACTAATAACTATTTTTTATAATATATCGCGACGTCTCTTAACTCCTTAAAATTAAGTCTTAACTGGATTGCGACGTCAGGCTTTGCCTTCCTCGCAATGACGAATCCAGAAAATGTATCACAAGTGAGTTCCTTATTCATTAAGTAACCACGAGCGAGCTGTTTTCTTACTCCGTCATCACGAGCGAGCTGTTTTCTTACTCCGTCATCACGAGTGAGCATGCTTGCGAAACGTAGTGATCCACTTTTGGTTTTAATCAAATAACTGGATTGCGACGTCAGGCTTTGCCTTCCTCGCAATGACGAGTCCAGAAAATGTATCACAAGTGAGTTTCTTATTCATTAAGTAACCATGAGCGAGCTGTTTTCTTACTCAGTCATCACGAGTGAGCTGTTTTCTTACTCAGTCATCACGAGTGAGCTGTTTTCTTACTCCGTCATCACGAGCGAGCTGTTTTCTTACTCCGTCATCACGAGTGAGCATGCTTGCGAAACGTAGTGATCCAATTTTGGTTTTAATCAAATAACTGGATTGCGACTTCGTTTCACTCCTAGCAATAACAAAGTTTTTGATTGTACATTATTACAACTTATAACTCACTCAAAAAATACTTAATTTTGTAGTAAGTAATGGCCAAATCCATCTGAGAATTTAAATGGCTAATTTTTCTATCGTTTAATTCTATTTTTGCTCTTAAAAACTCAATTGGATCTTCAACTCTAGAATTGATTTTCTCACCAATTGAATTAGCTCTTTCTTCTGCTAAAGACAATAATCTTTCATTCGAATTATTTAACTCTTTATAAAAACGATATTCTTCTAAAGATTTTGCAATCTCTTTTTCCATTTCTTCTCTTGCAATTTCATACTCTTCCAAAGCAGCATCTTTATTATACTTTGCTTTTGTCAGGCTACTAAACTCTAATCCTTTCTGAAAAATTGGCACAGAAACATTCAAAAAAAGTGATCTAGAATTTAAATCTTGATTATTCAAATAAACAACATTGCTTTGATTTGATGCCGTTGCTGAAAGTGATACTTTTGGTAAGAAATTTGATTTTTCTGAATTGTAAGAAGCTTTTGATGCTAAATAATTATATCTGTAAGATTTAAGATTCGGATTTTGTCTAATAGCATTTTCCAAAATTTCATTCGCGTTTGGTAATTCATCTTTAATTAAAGGAGCAATAAGATTTTCATGCATTTGTCCAATGACAATTTCATAATCAAACTTAGCTTTATTTAGTCTATTTAACGAATCTAAGTATTTTTCTTCAGCAATTGACGCCTCATATTCAAACTTAATAAAATCACTTTTATCAATTAATTTAATGTTTTTTCGTCTTTTTGCCAAAGAAAGTAATTCACTGCTTAAGTTTTGGTTTAATTGGTAAAACTTTGTTAATTCTTGGTAACGATATAAGTTACAATAGCTTTGCGTTGCAGAAAAAGAAATTTCTTGTATCTTATCAGAAACTAAAGCTTCTCCAGATTTTATCTTATATTTTGCTTCACGATATTTTAAAATTGAGTGCATACCATCAAAAATTGGCTGCTCAAACAAAATTTCTTTTACTTCTTGTTTAGTTGAACGGTCGTAAGATTGCCCCCGATAAAAACTGTTTCTATTACCATATTGAACATCTGCTTTAACATTTGGCAAAAATTCTGAAATTGCCTCACTTTTTAACGTTTTAGTTGATTTTAATTTGATGTTTTCAAGTTTTATATTTCGGTTATTCGCTTTCGCAGAATCAATTGCGTCTTGAATTTCAGTTGCGAAAGAATTTTGCAAAGTAATTGAATAAAACTGCAAGAAAAAGAAAACGCAAAAAGTTTTTGATAGAAAAAAGAAGTATAGAGTTCTAATTTAGATATTTTTTGCATTAAAAATGAGATTTTTAGG
>JACCDZ010614263.1_pt1 | contig 50496 bp, 46 predicted proteins | sample 7449551 | NCBI WGS metagenome assembly JACCDZ01 (sample SAMN15323452, study PRJNA562643) | freshwater metagenome | isolation source: river surface water | place: USA:Blue River Watershed | collected 2017-08-18 | reverse complement strand
GAACAGTTTCTGAAAATACTTCATCTGCTTCTACTAATAATGCACCAGCTGCAACTTTAGGAGATAACAATGATGTATTAGCAGCATTGAAAGCTAAAATGGAAAAAACAGAGAAAAAATAATTCTTAGTTTTTTTAAATACAAAAGCCTCACAGAAATGTGAGGCTTTTTTTATTGCTATAGATTTTTTTATATATTTTTATTGTATAAACCAAATCTTATTTACAATGGAAGAAATTCAAACAACAGAAGAAACAAAAATGTATTTGACTGAAGACTCAAAATCATTTTTAAAGGAAACAGCCAGATGGGCTTATTTTTTATCAATCATGGGATTTATTTTAATCGCATTACTCATCATACTCGCACTATTTATGGGTGCAATTTTTGCAAAATTAGCTTCTTTAGGTGGAGGTGTAGCTGCATTGGGAGTACGTAGCGGCGGATTTATTATGGCAATTTATTTGGTATCTGCAGTGATTTATTTCTTTCCTGTGTATTACTTGTATCAATTTGCTTCAAAAGCGAAGGCAGCTTTTGCTACTGACAATAATGAACAATTAAATGCTTCTTTTGAATATTTGAAGTCGCACTATAAATTTTTTGGTATTTTCACCTTAGTTAGTACAATAATTTATGCACTTATATTGGTATTAGGAATCATTGGTGGTATTATGAGTAGAATGTAAAATAGAATATAAAAAGAAACCCCTAAATCTAATTAAGATGTAGGGGTTTTTATTTTTGTGAAAATTAGAATTATCTCAAAACAGCACCTAGTTCTGTTTCAAAGTTCTTCTGTAACTTATTCATGATTTTATCAATTTGCTCGTCAGTTAAGGTTTTAGAACTATCTTGTATGCTAAAACTTAGTGCATATGATTTTTTCCCTTCAGGCAAGTTTTGACCTTCATAAACATCGAACAAATCAATGTTTTTTAATAGTGATTTCTCTGTTTGCTTTGCAATAGTATAAATACTATCATAAGTAACTGCTTGGTCAATTAACAATGCTAAATCTCTCCGAACTTCAGGGTATTTTGGAATATCGGTAAATTTAATCTTATTCGAAATTAATTTCAATATAGTTGCCCAATTAAAATCAGCAAAGAATACTTCTTGTTTGATTCCAAAGTGTTTTAGTATTGATTTTTTAACCACACCAATTTCTACTATAGTATCTTTTCCTAGACTAACAGCAATTCCTTCAGAATAAATATCAGTTGCTAAAGGTTGGTTTTGTGTTTTCTGAATTCCTAATCTCTCTAACACTGCATTTACATATCCCTTGAACAAAAAGAAATCAGTTGGTTGTTGACCCGAAGTCCAAGTTTCTTGATTTCTATTTCCCGTAAGGAAAAGAGTTAAATGTTTTTTTTCTTCATATCCGGCAGGGTAGTTGTGGTAGGTTTTTCCGAATTCGAATAATTTCAAATCGGTATTTTTCCTATTGATATTATACGAAATGGCTTCTAATCCAGAGAATAATAAGGATTGGCGCATTGTTGCTAGATCACTACTTAAAGGATTTAACATGGTTACATTATGTTCCTCTTGCAACATTTCAGAAAGCTGAATATAATTAGCGGTAGTTAATGAATTGGCCATCATTTCATGAAACCCTTGCGAATTTAATTGTGTGGCCACCACATTTTGAATCTTATAATCTTCAGTTCTTGGAGAATTAGCCATTGTAGCGTTTACTTTATTTGAAAACTGGATATTATTGTATCCGTAAACTCTAAGTATTTCTTCAATTACATCAATTTCTCTTTGTACATCTACTCTATAGGCAGGAATAGTCAAACCTAAGCCTGAATCAGTAACACTGTTTATTTTAATATCTAAAGAAACTAATATTTTTTTAATTATATCTTTAGGAATTTCTTGACCTATAATTTTAGCTACTTTATTAAAATTTAGAAAAACACTAAAGTCTTCTACTTTTTTAGGATACACATCAATTAAATCGGATGTTATTTCTCCACCAGCCACTTCTTGAATCAATACGGCAGCACGTTTCAATGCATATTCTGTAATTGTTGGATCAATTCCTCTTTCAAAACGGAAAGAGGCATCTGTATTCAATTGATGTCTTTTAGCAGTCTTTCTTATGCTCACAGGATTAAAGTAAGCGCTTTCTAAGAAAATTGAAGTTGTATTTTCTGAGACACCCGATTCTTTTCCTCCAAATACACCTGCAATACATAATGGACCATCTTCGTCACAAATCATGATATCTTCTTCATGTAAACTTCTTTCTACATCGTCAAGAGTAGTGAATTTTGTACCAGAAGCTAATGTCTTTACTATTATTTTTCCATTTATTTTAGCCGCATCAAAGGCGTGAAGTGGTTGTCCTAATTCATGTAATACATAATTAGTAACGTCTACTATATTGTTTTTTGGATTTAATCCAATAGCTTTTAAACGATTTTGTAACCAAGCAGGAGACGGTTTTACAGTAATTCCTGAAATAGTTAAACCACAATATCTCGGGACTAATTTACTTTCTTTAACGTCAATATCAATTTTAAAGGTACGCTTGTCAACTCTGAAATTGGTTACTGACGGTGTAATTAACTCTACATTAACGCCACTTTGTAACATCCCAGCACGTAAATCACGCGCAGTTCCTAAATGACTCATCGCATCTGCACGATTAGGAGTTAATCCAATTTCGAATACTTCGTCATTCTCAATTTTAAAAACGGTGGCTGCTGGCGTTCCTGGTTGTAAGGATTCGTCTAAAACCATAATTCCGTCATGACTGTTGCCAAGACCAATTTCGTCTTCAGCACAAATCATTCCGTGACTTTCTTGTCCACGGATTTTACCTTTTTTTATAGTGAACGATTCACCCTCTTTATCGTATAATATAGTTCCAATAGTCGCAACGGGTACTTTTTGCCCTGCAGCTACGTTGCTAGCACCACAAACAATTTGAACCGGATTTCCATCTCCTAAATCTACGGTAGTTATTTTTAATCTATCGGCATCAGGATGCTGAACGCAAGTAAGTACGTGTCCAACTACAATACCTTCTAGACCTCCTTTAACAGATTGGTATTTCTCTACCATTTCTACCTCTAAGCCTAGATCAGTAAGTAATGATGCTGTTTGTTCGGATTGCCAATCTATTTTGATGAACTGTTTTAACCAGTTGTATGATATTTTCATTTTGAATTATTTACAAGAACGCAAATATAAGGATTGCTTGTTGGAGTAAGAAACAATTTTTGGATTTTTCCATTGTTTTGTAAGGAAAAATTTAATTAATAATTATTTAAAAGGATATCTATTTATTGTAATAATTAAGAATAATGAAATAATAGGATAATAAAATTATACATATGAAATTTTAATGCTATTAATTGGAATAATTGTGCTATTCTTAATTGTATTGTATGGTTAAATTTGGTTAACCTAAAAAATTATAATTATGAGTAACCTAGCACAAAGACCTGAATTTAAGGCAAAGTATGACAATTACATTGGAGGAAAATTTGTAGCTCCAGCAGCAGGCAAGTATTTTGATGTAGTTTCACCAATTGACGGTAAAGTATTCACTCAAGCCGCTCATTCTACTAAAGAAGATTTAGATTTTGCTGTAGATTCAGCCCATAAAGCATTCCAAACTTGGGGTAAAACCTCTGCTACTGAACGCAGCATTTTATTAAATAAAATTGCTCAGGTGATGGAAGACAACTTAGAATACATCGCTACAGTTGAAACCATTGATAATGGAAAAGCAATTCGCGAAACTTTGGCTGCTGATATGCCTTTGGCAATCGATCATTTTAGATATTTTGCTAGTGTAATTCGTGCTGAAGAAAGTTCTATTGCCGAATTGGATTCGCAAACTGTTTCAATCGCTTTGAGCGAACCATTGGGCGTTATTGCACAAATTATTCCGTGGAATTTCCCTATATTAATGGCAGTTTGGAAATTAGCACCGGCTTTGGCTGCAGGTAATACGGTGGTGTTAAAACCAGCTGAAAGCACTCCAATATCTATTATGGTATTGATGGAGTTAATTGGAGACATCCTTCCTCCAGGTGTAATCAATATTGTTAATGGATTCGGTGCCGAATTAGGAAGAGCTTTAGTAACCAATAAAAAAGTTTCAAAAGCAGCATTCACTGGATCGACTGCAACAGGACGTTTGGTGATGCAATACGCCACTGAAAACATTATTCCAGTAACCTTAGAATTAGGTGGTAAATCACCGAATATCTTCTTCCCATCTGTGGCAGAAGCTGATGATGCATTTTTTGATAAAGCTGTAGAAGGAGCTGTAATGTTTGCTTTAAATCAAGGTGAAATTTGTACTTGTCCATCACGATTATTGGTACACGAATCAATCTATGATAAATTCATGGCGAAAGTTATCGAAAGAACTGCAGCCATAAAATTAGTGAGTCCGTTGGACAAAACAGCGATGATGGGAGCTCAAGCCTCAATCGTACAAAAAGAAAAAATACTTTCGTATATTAAATTAGGAAAAGAAGAAGGAGCAGAGGTATTAATTGGTGGAGAAGAAAATAATTTAGGAGGTGATTTAGAAGGAGGATATTATATCAAACCTACTATTTTTAAAGGTCACAACAAAATGAGAATTTTCCAAGAAGAAATCTTCGGACCTGTTTTAGCGGTAACTACTTTTAAAACTACAGAAGAGGCTATCGAAATTGCTAACGATACCATGTATGGTTTAGGAGCTGGTGTTTGGACACGAGATGCTCATGAATTGTATCAAGTTCCAAGAGCAATTCAGGCGGGTCGAGTTTGGGTAAACCAATACCACGCATATCCAGCTGGAGCTCCTTTTGGTGGTTATAAACAATCAGGAATTGGTCGTGAAAATCACAAAATGATGTTGGGACACTATCGTCAAACAAAAAATATGTTGATTTCGTATGACAAAAATAAATTAGGTTTCTTTTAGTAGAAGTCGTTTATTAACTAACTTTAAACCTGACAGATTTTAATTTGTCAGGTTTTGTTTTAAATTTCACACTATGATAAAACGCATTGATGCTACAGAAAAAGCTATAGAATTAATTCATGTATTGCAAGAACAACACGGAGATTTGATGTTTTATCAAGCAGGAGGTTGTTGTGAAGGAACACAACCCCAATGTTTTGAAAAAGGTGGTTTCTATCAGCGAATGGGAGATGTATGTATTGGCACTATTGAAAATACTGAATTTTGGGTAGATAAAGACTTGTTTGAATATTGGAAACACGCCCATTTTACATTAGATGTAATTGATGGTTTTGGAGCAGGTGGTTTTTCTTTAGAAACGCCCTTAAAGAAAACATTTAGAGTGGAATATCGAATTTTCACACCAGAAGAAGAGGCAAATTTAACACCTGTAACTTTTATTGAATAACTGTATTCACTTGTAATAGCTGGTATTGTTTAGGTGTAATTCCTTCTTGTTTTTTAAATAAACGGGTAAAATAGTTTGCATCTTCAAAACCTGACAAATAGCAGACTTCGTTAATTTGTATAGATGGATTTTTTAGTAATTTTTTAGCGGCACGTATTTTTTCGTGCAATACAAAATCTATTGGACTCATTCCTAATTCACGTTTGAAAAGGCGGTAGAAAGAAGTAGTACTCATACACGATTTTTCACTTAACCGTTTTAGAGTTATGTTTTCTTTTAAATGCAATCTAATAAACTCAACTACTTCTGATATAGGATTGTTTGAATCTTTAAATGAACCTTCTTCAATGGATTTGGCTGTTTGAGTTTGAATAATTCTAATTAATAATTCTTGTAAAGTTAAGTCGGCTAAAACATCTTTAGTAATAGAAGTACTCATGCATTCTTTTACCAATTTATTGATGGTTGTTGCCAATTCTACGTTGTTGTAAAAAAAATAGTTTTGATAATTCAATTGCCAAAATTGTGAACTTCCCTCTTTGGGATAACGTTCGTTTAAGAAATGTAAGGTTTCTGTAATTTTTGTTTGGTCTATCGCCAAAGCTAAACACTGCGTAGGATTGTTGGTTGTAGCTTCAGGAAAATCAATTTTCATTCCGACGTTAGACGGAATTACAACTGTTTCACCAGGTAAATAATCAAATCCAGGTTCGTCGAAAAGATGCATGACTTTCTTTCCTCTTAACATGCTAGTCACTACCAAGTCGTTAAATTTCAAAGGAACTAATTGAGATGCCTCGTAAGTTTCAAATAAATTTAATTCGCAATTGTTTAACGAATACACAGTCCTATTTTCCACTAAAGTTTTTAGTGATTTTTCATGGGTAAGGGCAGGAGTGTGAAGTAGTGTTTTGGATGCCATAAAAAATATTCAATCATTAAATATACTAAATATTTCTATTGACAAGACCAATTCAGCTATTTTTTTAAAAATGGAATCAAACCTTCGAAATAGGTTTTTTGATCATCGTAAAACGCCATATGACTTCCTTTTGAACAATATAAATAAGTTCCGTTTTGAACTAATTTTGACATTGCTGACATGTGATTTGGATCCATTGTGTCGTATTTTGCTCCAATTACTAAAGTAGGAATGGTAATGTTTTTTAAATCGGCTTTTCTATCCCATTGTTCTAATTTTCCAGAAATACCAAATTCACTTGGCCCTTGCATAGTCACATATAACGATTGATTCATTTTAGCAAAAGAACGATTTACCGGTTCTGGCCAATCTTTTGAAGGAAAACGAAGAATGTGTTTTTCATAAAAATTAGGAATTAATAATTCCATATAGCGTGGGTTGGCAAAATCTTTCGCAGCTTCAATTTTATTAATTTCTGCTAGCACTTTTGGATCCATTTGTTTGGCTAATACTTCGTCAGCATATGTACCATATTCAGGACAACTCGACATCATATTGGAAATAATCAGACCTTTCATATTGTGTTGGTACTTCAACGTATATTCCATCGCTAAAATTCCACCCCAAGAATGTCCTAATACATAAAAATTTGATTCGTCTAAATGCAACGCTTTTCTAACTTGTTCTACTTCTTCGACGTAACGTCCCAAATCCCAAAGCGCAACGTCTTTTGGATTATCAGCGTTACCGCAACCCAATTGGTCGTAGTAAATAATTTCAATTCCTTCAGCTGGCAGAAAATTTTCAAAACACTCAAAATATTCGTGTGTAGCTCCAGGTCCACCATTAAGAAGCAATAATTTAATTTTCGGATTGTTCCCAATACGTTTGGTCCAAACATTAAAAGTACCTTTTGAAGTAGTAATCGGAATTACCTTTACACCACCATTTTGAATACTATCTTTTGTTTTTTCAAAATATACAGATGAATTTTCAGTGGTGCTTTTTTGGCAAGAAACAAAAAAAGAAAGAAGTACAACCAAAATAATTTTAGCACTAGTTTTCATATGTTTTTTTTAGAATTTATAAAATTTCTTCAATATGCTTTTTGATATTTTCCGCAATTTTTTTAGTAGGCAAATCATTAGCATCTTCTCCAAAAGGATCTTCAATTTCTTCAGCAATTAGTTCTAAACTAGCGAGAACGTAAAAGATAAATACAACTACAGGAATAACATAATATCCTAAACTAAATACATATCCAAAAGGTAAAGTCAATACGTAAATAAAAATAAATTTCTTAATGAAAGCGCTATAAGAATAGGGTATAGGGGTATTCTTAATCCGCTCACAAGCACCACAAATATCAGTAAAAGATTGTAATTCGCTATTGATAACTATTAGTTGGTCGCCAGTTAATTTCTTTGAAAGATATAAATTGTTTACTTTCACAAATAATTTATTGGCAACTTGATTGGGACGGTGTTTGTGGTGATCAATTTCTAAATCGACATCATCAAATAATTGTTTCCCTGTATCGCTATCATTTAAATGTTTTCTTAAAATAGTAGCATAATGCGGAATCATTTTTTTAAAAAATTCACGATCATTGTCATCTACTAACATAGCATTGAGTTTGATTGCAAGGTTACGAGAACTATTTACTAAACCTCCCCACATTTTTCTTCCTTCCCACCAACGATCGTAAGCCGTGTTTGTTCTGTAGGCTAATAATAATGAAATGACAAAACCCAACATCCCATGCATCATTGAAATGTTTTTCACATGACTATCTTCTGGTAAGTGCCAATATTCAATTTCAAGATAAGCGATAATTCCTGAATAGACTCCAATGATAATCATGATTGGAATTAACTTTCTAAAGGTGTCGGCCTTACTAAAATGAAATATAAAACTGATCCAGTCTTTTGGGTTATAAGATGTCATTTGTATTATTAATTTAGGTTAATAATTCCTGCCAGTTCTTTTAATGCGATTTCAGATAATTTAGCTTGAAATTGAGCATTACTATTTCGCACTTTAGCATTTACAAAATTCAGTTGAGCAGTTCTAAATTCTAAAGTTGTAATAGTCCCAATTTTAAATTTATCTAAGGTAATAGCTAAATTTTGTTTAGCTATAGCTTCATTTTTATCTTCTAAACGAATAAGTTCAAGATTAGTTAAATAAGTTTGGAAAGAGGTAGCTAATTGAGAATGTAGTGCTAGTTTTTGTTGATCGATAGTCAATTTAGAATTGTCAATTTGAAGTTGAGCAATTTTTTCATTTCTATTTTGAGCAAATCCGTCAAAGAGATTTAAAGCGGCACTAAAGCCATAATTAAATCCTTTAGCTGAAGTTGCAGTTGCAAAACCCAAACTTGCTTGTGTTTCGGATAAATTATAGCCTGTACTTAATTTAACTGTTGGATATCGATTTGCTTTAACTTGTTTTAATTGTAATTCAGCTACTTTATTTGCAATAATTTGAGCATCTAATTGAGGATTTTGATTCTCGGCTAAAGAGACTAAATTATCTAAAAGTAAAGTAGTATCAACACGAATAGCATCATTGACTTTAAATTCTGTTGCTGTGTCTCGAGCTAAAATTTGATTCATTACAATTTTAGTATTGGCATACAATTCTTTTTGTCTAAGAAGAGTAACTTGGTCTGTATTCAAATCAACTTGTGCATTCAATACTTCTAGTTTTGAAGCTTTACCAATTACAAATCGATTTTGTGCCAATGCCAAACGTTGGTTTGAAATTACAATCGTAGAATCTAATGCTTCCAATTGTTGTTGTTGCTGAACCAAATCAAAATAGGTGGTTGTAACCGCGCTTATTTTGTTTAAAATAGTTTGTTTCAATTGTGTTTCACCCAATTTTTGTAATTCCTTCAATTGGTCAAATTTGGCAAACATTTTGAATCCGTCAAATACTGTCCAATCTAGATTGACACCATAATTCAAACTATTATTTTTTGCATTGTCTAATGAATTGACAACCCCACTTTGTAAAGTTTGCGAGCTATTTTGAACGCGATTATTAGCAGCGACTGTTGCTGAGACAACAGGCAACATACCGGCATTTCCAATTGCTACATTTGTTGTTGCAATAAGCGAATTATTTGAAGCTATTTTAATTTCGTAATTGTTTTCTAAAGCTAGTTTTACTGCAGATTCAAGTGATATAATTTCTTGAGAATTTACATTGTTAAAAGCAAAAAACAGAATACTTGCTATGATGAATTTACACTTTGTCATATTTATTTACTTTCTTGTTCATATTCATTAATATGATCAAATTCTGGGTAATGTTTTCGGGCTTTCGACCACATTAAATATAAGGCTGGAATTACGAATAAAGTTAAAACTAATGAGAAAACTGTTCCCCCAACAATAACCACTCCCATTCCAATTCTACTATTTGAAGCTGCACCAAGCGATAGGGCAATTGGTAAAGCACCCAAAGCAATTGCTAAACTAGTCATCAAGATAGGGCGTAAACGGGCTTCTGAAGCTTCTAAAATAGCTTCCAGTTTTGGTTTGCCTTGTTCGCGTAATTGATTTGCAAATTCGACAATCAAAATACCGTTTTTGGTAACCAATCCAATCAGCATTACGGTTCCAATTTGGCTAAAGATATTCCAGGTTTGATTGAATAACCATAATGAAAATAATGCTCCGGCAACCGCCATTGGCACTGTTAAAATGATAATTATTGGATCAACAAAACTTTCAAACTGAGCTGCAAGAATTAAAAATATTAAAACTAAAGCTAAGCCAAAAGCAAACGAAGTGTTGGAACTACTTTCTACAAAATCTCTTGATTCTCCACCTAAATCAGTAGTGAAAGTGTCATCTAAAACTTTGGCTTTAATTTCATCCATTGCTTCGATTCCATCGCCAATACTTTTACCTGGAGCCAATCCTGCCGAAACAGTAGCCGACATATATCGGTTATTATGATACAATTGAGTAGGGTTACTTTGTTCTTCAATGGTAACTACATTATCCATTTGAATTAATTCACCTCTATTATTTTTAACAAACATAGAAGTTAGATCTAAAGGTTTAGCACGATCATTTTTTTCAAATTGACCAATTACTTGGTATTGTTTTCCATTGCGAATAAAGTAACCAAAGCGTTGACCACTCAAAGAAAGCTGCAATGTTTGTGCTACATCTAAAACTGAAATTCCTAAACTTTCTGCTTTTTCTCGATCAATTGTCACATTGATTTCAGGTTTATTAAATTTCAAATTCACATCAGTAGTGGAGAAGGTTTCGTTTTTAGCGGCTTCTTCCATAAACAATGGGATTTTCTCTCTCAACTTTTCAAAATTAGAAGCTTGAATAATGTACTGAATTGGCAATCCGCCACGTCTATTCACTGCAATTGTTGGTTGCTCAATAACGGATGTCTTAGCTTCAGAATAACCACTTGTCCATTTGGTTAATTTTTCAGCAACTTCTTTTTGAGATGCTTTTCTTTCGTCAGGTTGTAATAATGAAATTCTAACAAATCCACTATTAACAGAAGATGCATTAAATCCTGGTGAAGTGATTACTAATGCCACTTTTTTCTCAGGGATAGAATCATCCACTAGCTTAGAAATTTCTTGCATAAAGCGATTAGTGTATTCATAAGAGGCGCCTTCTGCAGTTGCAACTCGTAATACCATTCCACTTCGGTCATCATAAGGAGCCGTTTCTTTTTTCAATAGATTGAAAAACAAATAAATTAAACCAAAACAAGCTATTAAAATTGGAAAACTGATCCATTTCTTTTTCATGAAACCTGCTAAAGCTTCAGCATATCCAGTATTTAGTTTTTGAAAATAGGGTTCAGTCAAATTGTAAAACCTCGACTTTTCTTGCTTTCCACCTTTCATCAAATAGGCATTCAACATTGGGGTAAGCGTCAACGATACAAAAGCCGAAACCAATACGGCAGCGCCAATAACGACGCCAAATTCTCGGAACAAACGTCCAACAAATCCTTCTAAGAAAATTACAGGTAAGAATACTGCTGCTAAAGTGATAGAAATAGAAATTACTGCAAAAAAGATTTCGTTGGAACCCTTGATAGCGGCTTCTATAGGACTCATGCCTTCTTCTACTTTTTTGAAGATGTTTTCGGTGACTACAATTCCATCATCTACTACTAATCCTGTGGCTAAAACAATAGCTAATAATGTCAATACATTAATAGAGAATCCAAAAAGCCACATGATAAAAAACGTAGCAATTAATGATACCGGAATATCAATTAATGGTCGGAACGCTATAGCCCAATCTCTAAAGAATAAATAGATAATTAAAACAACTAACAAGATTGAAATCCCTAAAGTTTCAGCAACTTCAATTACTGATTGTTTAACAAAAACAGTATTGTCAATTACAATATTCAAACGTATGTCCTTAGGTAAGTCTTTTTTGAAACGCTCAAATTCTTTGTAAAATGCTTTCGCTATATCTAAATAATTCGCTCCAGGACGGGGAACAATTGCCACCCCAACTAATGGGACACCAGATTGCATCATATTAGTTTCAACATTTTCCGGACCAATTTCAGCTTTTCCAATATCACTAAAACGAACAATTTTATCCCCTTCAGAACGAATGATTATGTTATTAAATTCCTCGGCTTTGGATAAATTACCAATCGTTTTTACCATTAACTCGGTATTGGCTCCCGTAATTTTACCTGAAGGTAATTCTACATTCTGTTTGTTTAAAGCAGATCGAACTTCCGAAACCGTACATCCATACGACGCTAGTTTTACAGGATCAATCCATAGACGCATCGCGTATCGTTTTTGACCCCAAATTTGAATTCCACTCACGCCAGGAATGGTTTCTAAACGTTGTCCAATTACATTTTCTGCAAAATCACTCAATTCTAAAGCATTACGTGAATCACTTTGAATTGTCATCGAAATGATGGCGTCACTATTAGCATCAGCTTTAGACACAACAGGTGGTGCATCAATATCTTGTGGTAAACTACGCGTAGCTTGCGAGACTTTATCACGAACATCATTCGCTGCTTCTTCTAAATCTTTGTCTAAGTTAAATTCAACGGTAATATTACTACTTCCTTGAATACTCGAGGAAGTGACATTTCGGATTCCGTCAATGGAATTAATTGCTTTTTCTAAAGGTTCAGTAATCTGGGATTCAATAATATCTGAATTGGCACCAGTGTAATTAGTTCTAATGGAAACTTGCGCAGGATCAATAGAAGGAAATTCTCGAACACCTAAGAAACTGTAACCTATTAACCCGAACAATACAATTGTTAAGTTGACAACAATTGTAAATACAGGTCTTTTTATGCTTAATGTAGATAAACTCATGTTTAATTTTTTTAGCAATATAAACTAGCAAATGCTTATTTAATTTTCACAATTATTGGTGATTCGTCCTTTAATGACATTACTCCAGAAGTTAAAATAGTATCTCCAGCTTTTAATCCAGAAAGTACCAATATAGAGGCATCAGTACGTGTAGCAGTCTCAACCATTACTTCTTTAGCCATTCCTTTATTGGCAACAAACACTTTTTTACCGTTTTGAATAGGAATAATTGCTTCGGTTGGAATTACCACCGCATCTTTGATAATATCCAAAGGCAATTCAACATCCGCAAAAGTACCTGGGAATAATTTTCCATCACTATTGTTTGCCAATGCACGAATTTTCAATGTTCTTGTGGCAATTTCTACTTCAGGCTCAATTGCATACACTTTAGCTGAATACGATTGGTCAGAACCTGAAACTTTAAATGATATTGTGGCATTCTTTTTTACTTGAGAAGCATATTTTTCAGGAATAGAAAATGTAATTTTTAATTGACCACTATTTACCAACTTCGCTACTAAAAGAGTAGGTGTAACATAAGTTCCTGGAGAAATAGAACGCAATCCAATCTTTCCTGAAAAAGGAGCACGTACTGAAGTTTTTTCAATTTGCGCTTGTATTAATTGACTTTGTGCTTTTGCAGATTGAAGATCAGCTCGTGCTACATCATATTCTTCTTGGCTAATGGCTTCTTTTTGCAATAACAATTTAGCTCTTCTTTCATTTTCAGAGGCTAAACTTTCTTTCGTTTTGGCTTGAGTCAATTGTGCTTTCAGTTCAATATCATTCACTTTGAATAAAATTTGACCTTTAGATACATTACTGCCTTCTTGGAAATAGATGTTTTTGACAATTCCTGAAACTTCAGATCGAATCTCCACTTGTTCATTCGCTTCAATTGAACCTGAAAGGGATAAATTGTTATCGAATGTTTGTAAACGAATAACTGATCCACTTACAGTAATGGGTTGTTCTTCCTTTCCTTTGTCTTTCGGTCCTTTGCTATCGCTATTTTTTGTAATTCGGTAACCAATTAAACCAACTAATCCTATAATTAATAAGGAATATACGAGAGTTTTTATTTTCATAATTTTAATTAAAGTGTCTTATTAAAGCAAACCTCAAATTTAGAACTTTGAATTTGATTTTGGGCTAAAGTGAAGTTATTATTTTGAGTTGATTATATCAACTTATATAATTCCAGATATTTTTCTTTTTAGTCATTTCTATAAATACAGCACGCAAGGTAGCATGCTCTGGCTTATGCATGCCTGTATCTTCTCGAAGTAATTTTATTGCATAATTTCTAGCTAACATTAAAATATCTCTATCCTTTACAATATCGGCAATTTGAAGATTCAAAACACCGCTTTGTTGCGTTCCCATTAAATCGCCAGGGCCTCGCAATTTTAAATCGACTTCGGCAATTTCAAAGCCATCATTGGTACTTACCATCGTTTCCATTCGAGTTTTACTGTCAGAACTTAACTTATGACTGGTCATCAAAATGCAATAACTTTGTTCGGCGCCACGTCCTACACGACCTCTTAACTGATGTAATTGGGATAATCCAAAACGCTCAGCACTTTCAATAATCATAACGCTGGCATTGGGAACATTAACTCCAACCTCAATTACCGTAGTTGCGACCATTATATTAGTTTTCCCTTCGGCAAAGCGTTTCATTTCAGACTCTTTATCCGCGGGTTTCATTTTTCCGTGTAAAATGGAAATAGAATACTGCGGTAACGGAAAATCTCTTGAAATACTTTCGTAGCCGTCCATTAAGTCTTTAAAATCCATTTTTTCTGATTCCTGAATCAACGGATAGACAATGTAAATTTGTCTCCCTAAAGCAATTTCATCTTTCAAAAACTTCCAAACTTTCAATCGGTTGCTGTCAAAACGATGTACGGTTTGAATAGGTTTTCGTCCGGGAGGCAATTCGTCAATGACTGAGATATCCAAATCGCCATACAAACTCATCGCCAAAGTACGTGGAATAGGAGTGGCAGTCATTACCAAAACGTGTGGTGGGATTATAGCCCCACCAACCTCCCCAGAAGGGAGGCTTTCCAAGATAGAGGTTATTTTTTTTAAAACATTTTCAGTATTGTGAATTACTTCTTCGTTAGTAAAACGAATTACTTTAAACCCAATCTCATTTAATATGTTGGTTCGTATTTCATCTGCCTCTCTCTGTTCTGTGGTATTATGATAACCACCATCAACTTCAATTATTAAATTCTTTTCTAAACAAACAAAGTCAACTATAAAAATATCAATAATATGTTGTCTCCTAAATTTAGAATTTAGATTTTTATCTCTAAGGCAATCCCAAAGAATGTTTTCAGCTTGAGTACTCTTTTTTTTATTTTCGTTTTTAAGCTCTTTTAAAAGAGTATACATTGAAGGTCGTGCAGTTTGATACTTTTTTAGGATACGCTCGGTTTCCCCTCTTTTGGAGGGGTCAGGGGAGGCCTTCTTCCATAGTTTTGAACGTTGCTCTACGCCAAAACGATGTTGCTCATCAATTACGGCGAGTCCCAGATTCTTAAACTGAACTTTATCTTCTAATAAAGCATGGGTTCCGATTAGGATATGTAAACTACCGTCTTCTAAAGCTTCATGAATTATTTTTCGTTCAGCAGTTTTAGTAGAACCAGTTAATATTTTTATATTGATGTTGGCGGTCTTTGCCAATTCGGACAAGCCTATAAAATGTTGATTGGCTAATATTTCGGTGGGTGCCATCAAACAAGCTTGGAAGCCATTGTCAATTGCCAAAAGCATACTCATAAAAGCGACAATTGTTTTTCCAGAACCTACATCGCCTTGCAATAACCGATTCATTTGGGCATTACTTCCCATATCGGTGCGGATTTCTTTAATCACTCTTTTCTGCGCATTGGTCAACTCAAAAGGCAGATGATTTTGGTAAAAGTCATTGAAATACTGCCCAACAGAAGTAAACGGATGTCCTTTAATTTTATGCTTCTGAATCAAATTTTTGGTGATTAATTGCAACTGAATAAAGAACAATTCTTCAAACTTTAATCGGAATTGGGCTTTCGCCAAAGCTTCTGAACTTTGAGGGAAATGAATATTAAATAACGCGGCTTTCTTAGAAATCAGTTTCAATTCGTCCAACAAATAATCGGGTAAGGTTTCTGAAAACAAATTTTGAGTTTCCAAAAATAATTGCTGCATCATTTTGATGATGATCCGATTGGAAATACCTCTATTCGCTAAGGTTTCTGTAGAAGGATAAATGGCTTGCATGGCAGAGCGTAAGCTTTTTTGGTGTTCGCTCAATAATTCTATTTCAGGATGCGCCATGTTAAACGTACCATTGAATGAGGAGCATTTTCCAAAAATCACAACCACTTCATTCAACTTCAAACTTTCTCGAATCCATTTGTGACCTTGGAACCAAACCAATTCCATTTGGCCTGTATCATCCACAAAAGTAGCGACCAAACGTTTTTTATTTTTGCCAAATTCCACCATTTTAATGTGGATGATTTTACCTACGATTTGGACTTCAGAAACGGTGTTTTGCAACTCGTTAATTTTATAATAACGCGTTCTGTCAATGTAGCGATTCGGAAAGAAATTGACTAAATCTCTGTACTTGAAAATCCCCAATTCCTTACGCAGGAGTTCGCCCCGATTGGGACCAACGCCTTTAAGGTATTCGATAGGAGTTTGTAGAAGATTTTGCTGCATACTGCGAAGATAGTTTTTTGTTTGGAAACTAGAAAATAGCGTTTGAAAATGATATATTTGGAAAAAATTAAATTCAAAAAATGATTCTCGATTCCATAGAAAATTACCAATTATACAGCGCCATCAACGAAAGATTAGCCAAAGGTTTTGCCTTTTTACACAACACTGATTTAGATGCCATTCCTTCGGGAAAACACGATATCGATGGTGATACGATTTTTGCCTTGGTACATGAATACCAAAACAAACCTTTGGCGGAATGTAAATTAGAAAGCCATAAAAAGTACATTGACATTCAATATGTGATTCGTGGCGAGGAATTTATGGGAATAACTAAAAAAAACAATCAAAAGATTTTGGAAGTAAACGAAGATAAAGACTATACTTTTTATGAAGGTACAACTTCTTTAGTACGCGTTTCAAAAGGAATGTTTACTATTTTCTTTCCAGATGATTTGCACCAACCTTGCGTTCAAACGGAATTAGCTACCGAAGTGAAAAAAGTAGTGATTAAAGTCTTAATTCAATAAATCCTACTTCGTATATCGTCGTATATCGTATATCCTAAATCGTATATCCTAAATCGTATATCCTAAATCGTATATCCAATATCGTAAATCGTAAATTATTATGACAACTCATCTCGCTTTACTGCGCGGCATCAATGTCTCCGGACACAATATGATTAAAATGGAGGCGTTAAAAACGACTTTGGAAAACTGTGGTTTTCAAAACGTAACGACTTACATTCAATCAGGGAATGTGTTTGTGACGACTGAAGAAGAAAATCCTGCCAAAGTAGGTTTTCTAATCAAACAAGAAATCTTTAAAGTGTTTGGTCACGAAGTGCCTGTGGTGGTAATTGCCAAAACCGATTTAGAATCCTGTTTGACAAACAATCCGTATTTGAAAGAAAAAGATTTAGATACCAAAAAATTGTATGTGGCCTTTGCATCGATTGGGTTGCGAAGCGACTCTATTAATGATTTAAAAATGAGTCAAGTTAAACCCGATCAAGCGTATATCGATGGGAATAGAATTTATATTAAATATGCAGTAGGTGCAGGAAAAACGAGATTGGACCAAAAATACATTGAGAAAAAACTGAATGTGACAGCTACCATTAGAAATTGGAATACGGTGACGCAGTTGTTAGCGATGTATAAAGAGCTAGATTAACGATTACCACAATTGTCCTACCTCTTGTTTAATCAAGTCCAAAGCAGCATAAGTAGGAGAGGCTTTATCTACTAAACTACTCACTACAAATTCTCTCAAATCAGCAGCGGTTTGTACTTTTTCGTTTTGAGCAGCAATGCGAATCATTTGGATAGTCGCATTTTTAGCCGTTTGAATAATAGACCAACATTCGCCAGACACATAAATTTGTTGGCTTAAATTGTGTTCAAATTCTTGTTGGATTTGGTCAATGATAAAATTTTCATATTCTTTTTTGTCATTGGTTACCGGAGTATTTCGCAATAGTATTTGTGCTGGATGAATGCGTTCCATCAACAAAGTTAGACGTTCATAGGCTTGCAAGCGCAAAGGTAAAATGTCTTTTTTGTTTTCTTTTTGTAATAACCAACGACGCGTATTTTGTTGGTCTTTAAAGTAGCTTTCAAATAAAAAATAAGCAACACCTCCCGTTACTAAAGAAGGTAATGTGTATCCAAGGATTTCAAGTATTTTGGCTGTTTCCATTTGTTTTTTCTATTTTTGAAACACAAAAATACGCTTTTTGAAAATGTAACGAAATCTTTTGTTGCATAAGCATCAAGAAGATTGTATGTTACAATTACCTCTTTTATGGAAAATTACATCATTGTTTTACTTTGTTTGGCCGCCTTTTTTGCTGGATTTATTGATGCTGTTGTAGGTGGTGGCGGACTAATTCAAACCCCAATGGGATTGATTTTATTGCCAAATTTACCTGTTTCGACTGTAGTTGGGAGTTTAAAAATTCCTGCTTTTAGCGGTACTTCATTTGCTGCCTACCAATACCTCAAAAAAGTGGATATGAACTGGAAATTACTTTCGATTATGATGCTGTTAGCGTTTCCATCGGCATTTTTAGGTTCGACTTTATTGACCTATGTGAGCAATGATTTTATGAAACCGATTTTATTAGTAGTACTTTCTTTTTTAGTGATCTACACCTATGCCAAGAAAAATTTCGGGCAACAAATCGAAAAGAATATTTCTCCAAAAAGACAACTAATCAATGCAGTAAGCATCAGCTTTATAGTCGGGTTGTATGATGGTTTTATCGGACCTGGAACGGGAAGTTTTTTGGTGGTGGCGTTTATCGCTATCATGGGATTTGATTTTTTACACGCTTCCGCGAATGCTAAAATGGTCAATTTGGCCACTAATTTTGGTTCCATTTGTTTGTTTTTTATCAAAGGAAAAATCATTTGGGCGATTGCCATTCCGATGGCGTTTAGCAATGCTTTGGGTGGTTTTCTTGGCGCTAAAATGGCTATTAATAAAGGAAATAATTTTATTCGAATCTTCTTTTTGGTGGTTGTAATTGGTACATTAATTCGTTTTGGATATGATGTGTTTTTTAAGTAGAATGCATTGGAAATGAATTTGTTATTAAAAAAATTCTAACCACATAGAAACATAGATTGAAGCACTCTCAAAAGAAAGAATAGAAATAATTATATTTCCCACAGAGCTATGTGAATAGTGAAACGTTTAACTCTTTCTTTTACTATAATTTATAGGCTATGTTTCTATGTGGTAAAAAAAACTTTAAATCAATTTTAATTTTCCAATTAGTACATTAATACATTGCTAATCCCTATTTTTGCTTTCCATAATTTAATTTCCAAATGCAGCACTATATTGATCAATTGAACGAAGCGCAACGCGAACCCGTACTTCAAAAAGACGGACCAATGATTATCATTGCGGGTGCCGGTTCTGGTAAAACCCGTGTGTTGACGATTCGAATTGCCTATTTGATGAGTCAGGGCGTAGATGCGTTTAATATTTTGTCTTTGACCTTTACCAACAAAGCCGCGCGCGAAATGAAGAATCGTATTGCGTCTATTGTGGGAGCTAGTGAAGCTAAGAATCTTTGGATGGGAACGTTTCACTCGGTGTTTGCCCGTATTTTGCGTTCAGAGGCAGAGCATTTGGGTTACCCCTCTAATTTTACGATTTACGATTCACAAGACTCGGTACGTTTGATTTCTTCGATAATCAAAGAAATGCAATTGGATCGCGATATTTACAAACCCAAACAGGTGTTAAGCCGAATTTCGACCTATAAAAATAGTTTAATTACGGTAAAAGCCTATTTCAATAATCCCGAATTACAAGAAGCCGACGCGATGTCTAAGAAACCGCGTTTGGGCGAGATTTATCAAAATTATGTGGAGCGTTGTTTTAAAGCAGGCGCCATGGATTTTGATGATTTATTATTGAAAACTAATGAGTTACTCACTCGCTTCCCAGAAATATTAGCCAAATACCAAAACCGATTTCGCTATATTTTGGTGGATGAGTACCAAGATACCAATCATTCGCAGTATTTAATTGTTCGCGCCTTGTCAGATAAATTCCAAAACATTTGTGTGGTGGGAGATGATGCGCAAAGTATTTACGCATTCCGTGGTGCCAACATTAACAATATCTTGAATTTTCAAAAAGATTATGAAGGTGTAAAAACCTTTCGTTTGGAACAAAATTACCGTTCGACCCGAAATATCGTGGAGGCGGCCAATACCATTATTGATAAGAATAAAACCAAACTGGATAAAATTGTTTGGACAGCCAATGATTTTGGCCCAAAAATAAAAGTACACCGCAGTTTAACCGATGCGGAAGAAGGCCGTTTTGTAGCGAGTACTATTTTTGAACAAAAGATGCAAAACCAAATGCTAAACGGTCAATTTGCTATTTTGTATCGTACCAATGCGCAATCTCGTGCTATGGAAGATGCCTTGCGTAAACGCGATATTCCGTATAGAATATATGGCGGACTCTCTTTTTACCAAAGAAAAGAAATCAAAGACGTTTTGTGTTATTTGCGATTGGTTATCAATCCAAAAGATGAAGAAGCACTGATTCGTGTCATTAATTATCCTGCAAGAGGAATAGGGGATACCACCGTTGAAAAGTTGACTATTGCAGCCAATCATTACAAGCGTTCGATTTTTGAAGTGATGCAAAACATTGACAAAATCGATTTGAAATTGAATTCGGGAACCAAGCAAAAACTGACCGATTTCGTCAATATGATTAAGAGTTTTCAGATTATTAATGAAAACCAAGATGCTTTTTACATTACTGATCACGTAGCAAAAAAAACAGGTTTAGTACAAGAATTGAAAAAAGATGCCACTCCTGAAGGGATGGCTAAAATCCAAAATATTGAGGAACTACTCAATGGTATCAAGGATTTTACCGAAGGTCAAAAAGAAATTGATGGTGCTCGTGGTGCTTTGTCAGAATTCATGGAAGATGTGGCTTTGGCTACCGATTTAGATAAAGATACCAGCGATGAAGACCGAGTGGCATTGATGACGATTCACTTGGCAAAAGGATTGGAATTCCCACACGTTTTTGTGGTAGGAATGGAAGAAGATTTGTTTCCAAGTGCGATGAGTATGAGTACCCGTTCAGAGTTGGAAGAAGAACGTCGTTTATTCTATGTGGCGTTAACTCGTGCCGAACATCAGGCTTATTTAACCTATGCGCAATCACGCTACCGTTGGGGAAAGCTAACCGATAGTGAACCTTCTCGTTTTATTGAAGAAATTGATGGGCAATATTTGGAATATTTAACGCCTGCCGAATCGAATTATCGCTACAAACCAATGATTGATAGTGATATTTTTGGGGATGTAGATAAATCTAAACTTAGATTAGCCAAACCAGTTTCAGGAACACCACCCAAATACATTACGGATAATGAGCCTAAACCGGACAGTCCAATTCGTAGATTGAAACCAGTAACAGGAAATGCTCCCAATTCTGGCAATGCCAATTTATTTGATAATAAATTAGTTGCAGGAAATATTGTCATGCACGAGCGTTTTGGTAAAGGCGAAGTGATCAATATGGAAGGTGTTGGAGCCGACAGAAAAGCAGAAATTCGTTTTGAGGTGGGAGGGATAAAGAAATTGTTATTGCGTTTTGCAAAGTTGGAAATAATAGGATAGACTCATTAATACTATGGCTGAATTTATAAAAATATACCCAGACAAACCTAGTGAAGCGGCTATTGCCAAAGTGGTAAAAGTCTTGAAAGAGGGTGGTTTGGTAATTTATCCAACCGATACGGTTTATGGATTGGGTTGTGATATTACGAATACAAAAGCGCTGGAACGCATTGCCCGAATTAAAGGCGTGAAATTAGAGAAAGCGAATTTCTCTTTTATTTGTCACGATTTGAGTAATTTGTCGGATTATGTGAAGCAAATTGACACGTCTACTTTTAAAATCTTAAAAAGAGCGTTGCCAGGTCCGTATACTTTCATTTTACCTGGAAGTAATAATTTACCTAAAGAGTTTAAAAAGAAAACGACTGTTGGTATTCGTGTTCCAGACAATTCTATTGCATTAGAAATTGTTCGTCAATTAGGCAATCCGATTGTATCCACTTCTATTCACGATGAAGATGAAGTAATTGAATATACAACTGATCCAGAATTGATTTTTGAGAAATGGCAAAATTTTGTGGATATGGTAATTGATGGTGGCTACGGAGACAATACTGCTTCCACGATAATTGACTTATCAGGGCATGAACCAATTGTTATCAGAGAAGGAAAAGGAGATCTGGATATACTTTAAATAATAACGCATAACCATTTGTATTTTAAAATTTTACATAAAAAAAACGTCTTGAATTTCAAGACGTTTTTTTTTATGTAAGTAGAATAAAATTATTTTGGTTGTTTCTTCATTTCTTTTTCAACCATTTCGTAGAATTGATCGATTTTAGGTAAAACAACAATACGTGTTCTTCTATTTCTAGCTTTATTTTCAGCTGAATTATTTTCCACTAATGGCACATAAGAACTTCTACCTGCTGCAATCAATTGAGAAGGTTTAACTCCTAATTGACTTGTTAGAACACGTACAATTGAAGTAGAACGTTTCACACTTAAATCCCAGTTGTCTAATAAAATTCCGCTTCCAGTAAAAGGAACATTATCAGTATGACCTTCAACCATACATTCGAAATCTGGCTTATCGTTTATTACTTTAGCTACTTTAGCTAAAACACCTTTTGCTTTGTCAGTCACTTCGTAGCTTCCGCTTTTAAATAATAATTTATCAGCAATAGAAATGAAAACAACTCCTTTTTCTACATTAATTTCGATATCTGGATCAGATAATCCAACAGCGCTTTTTAAACTGGTTACCACAGCTAAAGTTACACTGTCTTTTCTAGTCAAAGCATCTTGCATTCTGCCAATTTTTAAATCTTTCTCTTTGATAGATTCTAAAGCTTTTTCTATATTTTGAGCTCCTTTAGCTGACAGAACTGCCATCTCCTTTGAAGTCTCCATTAAGTTTTGATTTTGATCTTTCAAAGCAACAGCTGTTGCAGCAAGTCCCGCTTTTTCTTCTAAACAAGAGTTTAACTTTACAGTACAAGTATTTAATAAATCTTGAGTTTCTTTGTTTTTAGCTTCAAGTTCAGCGTATTTCTTTTTTGAAACACATGAACTTAAAAGCGCCAATACTGATAAAGCAATTACAACTTTTTTCATAATGATGATTTTATTGGATTAATTGATTTGTAGCAAATTTAGTTTTAATAATTTATTTGAACGAAATTAAATCGTTAAAAAAACGAATTTTCTTTATGAAGTAACTAAAAACGATACTTTTTGTGATATAGTAGTTGCTTTGCTGATAATTAGAACGCTTGGCATAATTTTCAGAGAAGAGTTTATAAAAAGCTAAGTGAGCTTTTAGAATTGCTAAAAGGTGTTTGTATTGTCCTTCAAATAGAAACTTAACACCCGCTACACCGTCTAAAATCATTCTAATAAAAAGTATTCGGTACAAGTCTTTTTCGGGTAAATTCTTGGTAAGCATCAACAATGAATTTCTGAAATTCAATTCCGTTTTTCTTGGATTGCCTTGTTGTAAAGTAGCACCTCCAACATGATATACTTTTGAATCAAATAGATATTTAATGCTATATCCTTTATTTATGGCACGCCAACATAAATCAATTTCTTCTTGGTGTGCAAAAAAGGAAGAATCAAATCCATTCAATTCTTTGTAAACGGAACTTCTAATAAAGAAGCATGCTCCCGATGCCCAAAAAATCTCTTGATTGGAATCGTATTGCCCATTATCTTTTTCCAAGGTATCAAAGATACGACCTCTACAGAAAGGATATCCGTATTGGTCAATATAACCTCCAGCTGCTCCAGCATATTCAAAATAGTCTTTGTTCTTAAAATCTAAGATTTTAGGCTGGACAATGGCTGTTTTAGGTTCGTTTTGAAATGTTTTAATAATAGGTTGTAACCAATTTTCGGATACTTCTATATCCGAATTCACTAATGCATAAACATCGGCTTCAATATGTTGCAAAGCTTCGTTATAACCACCAGCATAACCTGTATTAGTAGCATTAATAACTATTGTAACAGTTGGGAAATTAGCCTTGACAAAATCAACTGAATCATCTGTCGAAGCATTGTCGGCAACATAAACAGTCGCTTCTTTGGAAAATTGAACTACAGAAGGTAAAAACTGTTCTAGTAAATGTTTTCCATTCCAATTGAGTATAACAACAGCTACTTTCATCTAGATTGTATTGGTTTGATAGTTGGGTAATTCTTCTAAAAATTGGTATTTCTCATTTTCAAAATCCATTTGGCAAAAGTAATGATTCAATCCATTGGTTACCATAAGATAATCAGATTTTAGAGTCATATTGTACTGAGCAATTTGATCAAAAGTACTTTGTGAAATGCTCACTTCTGGGGCTTTACATTCGATTAATATAAAAATAGAACCATCTGAATTGTACACTACCACATCGTATCTTTTTCGTAATCCGTTGACTTTTAAAACTTTTTCAACATTAATCAATGACTTTGGATAGTTTTTTTCAGCAATTAAAAATTGAACAACATGTTGACGCACCCATTCTTCAGGAGTAAGAATTATAAATTTTTTCCTGATGGCATCAAAAATAGACACTTTATTTTCGCTATTTTTGAAACGGAAAGAATAGGATGAAAAATTCAATTGTTGCATGTGTCAAAATTACTATTTTAAAATTCAAATTTCCGAATAAAGACCTAACCAAAACAACTTTTTGTGGACGAAGTAGTAAAAATTGTAAATGATATTAAGGCGGGAAACATCAAACCGATCTATTTTTTGATGGGAGAGGAGCCTTATTATATAGACAAATTATCTGATTTTATTGAACAAAATGTATTGACTGAAGAAGAGAAAGGTTTCAATCAAACAGTTCTTTATGGTCGTGATGTTGCAATTGAAGATATTGTTTCGACAGCTAAGCGCTACCCAATGATGGCAGAACGCCAAGTAGTGATTGTTAAAGAAGCTCAAGATTTATCTCGCACCATAGATAAAATTGAAAGTTATGTAGAAAACCCTATGGAATCTACGGTCTTGGTTTTTTGTTACAAATACAAAACCTTAGATAAACGAAAAAAAGTAACCAAGTTATTGGCTCAAAAAGGGATAGTTTACGAGAGTAAAAAACTATATGATAATCAAGTTGGTGATTGGATAAAGCGAGTTTTAGCCGGTAAAAAATATACTATTGAACCAAAAGCTAGCGCAATGTTGGTGGAATTTTTGGGGACTGATTTGAGTAAAATCAATAATGAATTAGAAAAATTACAGATTATTCTTCCAGTAGGAAGTACTATCAACCCAAAGCATATAGAAGAGAATATTGGTTTTAGTAAGGACTTTAATAATTTTGAGTTATTGAACGCTTTAGGGTCACGCAATCAAGCAAAGGCATTTCACATTGCACACTATTTTTCTAATAATCCAAAGGCAAATCCTTTAGTCGTTACTACAAGTACCGTTTTTGGTTTTTTCGTAAAAATTTTAAAATACCACGGCATGAAAGATAGAAATCCTAAAAATGTAGCGGCAGCTTTGGGAATTAATCCTTTCTTTTTAAAAGATTATGATTTGGCATTAAAAAATTACCCTATGAAAAAAGTAAGTCAGATTATTACTTTATTGCGCGATGTAGATGTTAAGAGCAAAGGAGTAGGAGCTTCTCTGTCACAATCTGATTTATTAAAAGAAATGTTGTTTAAAATATTTAATTAGTTCAAAATTTAGATATTTGCACCTCAAAATTATAAAAACACCACATAGTATGGCAATGAATAAAAATACAATATTAGGATATGCAACTTTAATTATGGTTGTAATGGGATTGTTACTAATAGGCCTAGGGGCTTTTAGATATGACGATGTTGCAGGATGGGGTTTCGCTGCTGTTGGCGTTGGTTTTCTAGCCAATGCTTGGGTTTTTAGTGCTTTGAAAGGAAGAGTATAATAATTTAAATTCTATATAATGTCAGACGATAAGAAAGTAATATTCTCAATGTCCAAATTGAGTAAGACGTATTCAAGCAGTAACAAACAAGTATTAAAAGATATTTATTTAAGTTTCTTTTATGGAGCTAAAATTGGTATTCTAGGATTGAATGGTTCTGGAAAATCGTCTCTATTGAAAATTATTGCTGGAGTTGACAAAAACTACCAAGGTGATGTTGTTTTTGCTCCAGGTTACACTGTTGGTTATTTAGAACAAGAGCCACAACTAGACGATTCAAAAACAGTTTTGGAAATTGTTCAAGAAGGTGTTGCAGAAACAATGGCAGTTTTAGAAGAATACAATCAAATTAACGATTTATTTGGTCTTCCAGAATATTATGAGGATCAAGATAAAATGGATAAGTTGATGGATCGTCAAGCGGCTTTGCAGGATAAAATCGATGCTTTAGGCGCTTGGGAAATCGATACCAAATTAGAAATTGCTATGGATGCGTTGCGCACTCCAGAAGGTGATACACCGATAAAGAATTTATCAGGTGGAGAACGTCGTCGTGTGGCTTTATGTCGTTTGTTATTACAACAACCCGATGTATTGCTTTTGGATGAGCCAACGAATCACTTGGATGCTGAAAGTGTACTTTGGTTAGAACAACACTTAGCACAATATGCTGGTACTGTAATTGCAGTAACGCACGACCGTTATTTCTTGGATAATGTTGCAGGATGGATTTTGGAATTGGATAGAGGAGAAGGCATTCCTTGGAAAGGAAATTATTCTTCTTGGTTAGACCAAAAATCAAACCGTATGGCATTAGAAGAAAAAGTGGCATCTAAACGTAGAAAAACCTTAGAGCGTGAGTTGGATTGGGTTCGACAAGGAGCCAAAGGTCGTCAAACCAAACAAAAAGCACGTTTGCAGAACTACGATAAATTATTGAATGAAGATCAAAAACAACTGGATGAAAATCTAGAAATCTATATTCCAAATGGTCCTCGTTTGGGAACTAATGTTATTGAGGCTACCAATGTTGCGAAAGCTTTTGGGGATAAATTACTGTATGATAATTTGAACTTTACACTTCCACAAGCTGGAATTGTGGGGATTATTGGTCCAAATGGTGCTGGTAAATCGACTATTTTCCGAATGATTATGGGGGAAGAGCAACCTGATGGAGGTCAATTTTCTATAGGAGAAACGGTTAAAATTGCCTACGTTGACCAGTCTCATTCTAATATTAATCCTGAAAAATCAATTTGGGAAAACTTTGCTGATGGACAGGAATTAGTTATGATGGGCGGAAAGCAAGTGAATTCTAGAGCGTATTTATCTCGTTTTAATTTTGGCGGAAGCGATCAAAACAAAAAGGTATCCATGCTTTCAGGTGGAGAAAGAAACCGTTTGCACTTAGCCATGACTTTGAAAGAAGAAGGTAACGTATTGCTTTTGGATGAGCCAACGAATGACTTGGACGTAAATACGCTACGTGCGCTTGAAGAAGGTTTAGAGAATTTTGCAGGTTGCGCTGTAGTAATTTCTCACGACAGATGGTTCTTGGATAGAATTTGTACGCATATCTTGGCTTTTGAAGGAGATTCAGAAGTGTATTTCTTTGAAGGAAGTTTCTCTGATTATGAAGAAAACAAGAAGAAACGTTTGGGTGGTGATTTAACTCCAAAACGATTGAAATACAGAAAATTAATTAGAAATTAATTTAAGACAAAAAGAGGATATCAAATGATATCCTCTTTTTTTATCTTCTTATTTCTTCTTACCAGAATTCATCATTATTAGCACGGCACCAACTAAAGCTAGTATGACCAAACCAAAAACAACTATCATAATAAAGGAGCCGTTTGCCCAAGAATACAATGGTAAATTTCTCATAATTAAGATTTTTAAGATGAATCAAATGTAATTCATGCCAACTTCTTATTTTATGACATTTGTCATATAAGCCAATTTATACTAAAAATTTTGATTGTAAATCTTTTGATGGAACTAAACAACTTTCTTTTTTGCCCCACCATCTATAGCGGTTTTTAGCTATAAAGTCATAGACTGCATTGGTAATAGCATTTGGAAGTAGTTTGAAAATTAGTAAACAATAATAAATTCCACCGATACTTTTTACAATTTCAAAAACAGCTTGCGATTTATAGAAAAACACTTTTTCTGATTCGTATAAGATAACACTGTCCGTTAGTTGAAATTCAATTGGGAGTTTTTGAAGTAGTTCGCGTCCCAAATCCGATTGCAAAGAAACAAACCTAAAAACATCTTTTGAATCTCTTTTTATAATGAATTGCACCGTGGAATCACATAAATTGCAAAGTCCGTCAAACAATATGATTTTTTTATGTTGAGGAAGGTTTTGCATGTTTATTTTTTAACAGCTTCTACCAACTCTAGTAATTCCAAACCAACTTTAGAAGTAAACAAACCGTAATTGACAGTAGCTTTATTTCGTTCAACAGCATCGATACTTCCTACTGCTTTTCCGTCAAACATTCTAACACGATCTCCCACTTTAAGAATTGGACGAGGTTTTTCAATTACAACTTTAACTTTTTTGGCTTTTTTCTCGGCACGAATTTCTTCTACCTGAACTGCTACTTCTTTAATAACTTCTTTCTTCTTTTCGGCAATTACTTTCGTTTCTTTTGCAGATGCTTTTTTACGCTTGGAGTTTTCAATTTCAACAATTTTTAAAAATTCGCCAATTAGCTCTTTTTTGTTTTTATTATTGTAATACTTCTCAGCTATGTCTTCGATTTTTTGACCAATATAAATTGTCTTTTGATTGCTATCATACAATTCCTGATAACTCTCTAATTTCTGCTTGATTTTGACATTGATAGTCTCCATTTTTTTACTTTCTTCACGCGCTTTGGTTTCTTCTTCTTTAAGCGTTAATGAAGTCTTTTCTAATTTGGAACGTTCTTTTTGAAGCGTGGCTATAGTTTTATCAAAACGAACTTTACCTACTTCGATTTTCTTTTTAGCACGGTTTATTAAACCATAAGGAATACCATTTTTTTGAGCCACCTCAAAAGTAAACGAACTACCGGCTTGACCTAAAACCAATTTATACATCGGTTCTAACGATTTTTCATCAAAAAGCATGTTGGCATTGGTGGCAAAAGGCAATTCATTAGCCAAAATCTTTAAGTTCGAATAGTGAGTTGTAATGATTCCGAAAGCCTCACGATGGTAGAATTCTTCTAAGAAAATTTCTGCCAACGCACCTCCTAATTCGGGATCAGAACCCGTTCCAAATTCATCGATCAAAAACATCGTTTTCTTGTTGCACTTTTTCAAGAAATAATTCATATTCTTTAAGCGATAGCTATACGTACTCAAATGATTTTCTATCGATTGGTTGTCGCCAATGTCAGTCAGAATTCTATCAAATAAAAATGTTTCACTGCGCTCGTGAACGGGAATCAACATTCCGGATTGTAACATTAATTGCAATAAACCAACCGTTTTTAAGGAAATGGTTTTTCCACCCGCATTCGGTCCCGAAATAACAATAATTCTATTTTCTTGTTCTAATTCAATAGTTTGTGGATAGGTAATTTCGTTTTTCTCTTTATTTGATAAAAATAAAATAGGGTGGAAGGCATCTCTAAAATACAAGCGACGTTCATCTGTAATTGTTGGCAAAATAGCATTGATTTTATTGGCATATTTTGCTTTGGCAGCAATGACATCAACATCGCTTAAAAAGTTTTGGTATTCAATCAATAAATCTAAAAACGGGCGAATTTTATTGGATAATTGTTTTAAAATTCTGGTTATTTCTTCCTTTTCTTCGTATTCTAGATTACTTAATTCACGAGAATATTTTAAAGTAGTTTCGGGTTCGATATAAGCAATACTTCCCGTTTTGGAACTCCCTAAAATCGATCCTTTAACTTTACGACGATACATTGCTAAAACAGCCAAAACACGACGGTTTTGAACAAAACTTTCTCTAATGTCATCCAAATATCCTAGTGAATTGTATTGGGTTAAAGCTACACCAAAACTTTGATTGACTTTTCCACGAACCACATTCATGTCACGGCGGATATTCAATAAATCAGGTGAAGCATTGTCTTTGATTTCACCATATTTATCAACTACTTCATCCACCATTGTGATGATGTCTTTAGTCAATTCTACTTTAGAAGCTCTATTGTTTAAGTTGGGATAGTAATCATGGAATTTTCTCAAGAAATTCAATAAGAAATTAACGGTACTGGATAAGTTGGCAATTTTTCTAAAACTTCCGACTTCCAAAAAGCTATCCTCAATAGCTAAAAATTTAATTTCGTGAGTTATGGCATCAAATCCATGGTTGGGAATAGCATTGTTGTTTTGAAAAGACGATACATATTCTGAGGTTTGTAACAAAGCTTCCATCAAGCTTTCCTTGTCTTTGAAAGGCGTAATTTCAAGTGCTTTTTGTTTTCCAATATCGGTATTACAAATAGCAGACAACGTTTCTAAAACTGTTGGGAATTGTAAATCTTGTAATGTCTTTTCGGTGATGGATATCATTTATAATACTATTGGAAAGAAGCAAAGTTACAAAGATTAAGAGGAGTTTCTTGAAGAAAAAGTATAATTTTATACCCGACTTAAATTTAGACTATGCAACTCCAATTGAATCCAGAATGGCAATCCATTTTAGCTGAAGAAATTCAGAAACCCTATTTTAGTGAGTTACTAGAAATGGTGGATTTGGAGTATCAAAATTATACCTGTTACCCACCCAAAGAATTCATTTTTTCAGCTTTTGACTCTTGTAGCTTTTCAAATACCAAAGTGGTGATTATTGGGCAAGATCCCTATCACGGAAAAGGTGAAGCTAATGGATTATGTTTTTCGGTAAACGAAGGGGTGAAAATCCCACCTTCGTTACGAAATATTTACAGAGAGTTAGTAGATGATTTGGACAGTATTTTTATTCCTTCTTCAGGAAATTTAGAGTCGTGGGCTAATCAAGGTGTTTTATTATTAAATGCTGGATTAACCGTTAGGGAAGATTTGCCTAATAGTCATAAACATTTAAAATGGGGAAAATTTACGGATGCGGTGATTCAAAAAATATCCGACGAAAAAGAACAGGTGGTTTTTCTACTTTGGGGAAGTTTTGCTCAGAAAAAAGGCGTTAAGATTGACCGCGAAAAGCATTTGGTTTTAGAATGCGGACATCCATCACCATTAAGTGCAAATCAGGGAAAATGGTTCGGGAATAAGCATTTCAGTAAAACGAATGCTTATTTAGAATCTAGAGGTTTACAACCAATTAATTGGCTAAATCTATAGTTATTTTTTAACGATATCCTCTAAAACTGCTTTGTCTGAATAATTGGTTATGGTAAGCGTAATTTCTTGATTTTTTACTGTTTTGCCGTCAATAACATATTTTTTACCTTTTCCTACAGCAATGTTACTTTGATCAAAATCAACATCTCCAAATTCTAATGTATTTCTAATATCGCTTGTATCTATCCAAGGTTGAGCTAAAATTTGGGTAGCTTTTGGAGAATAATTAAAGGGTTTGTTTCTTAAATCATTCAATACACGGGCATTTGGAAAATAGTTACAACGAGTATCTTTTCCGCTGAAAACCATTGAAACAAAGAATAGACCCATAATAAGTCCTACAAAATAATACGCAAAACGTTGAAAGAATTTCATATCCTAATTTTTTGGCAAAGGTAAAGGAAAGTTAATTTAAAAAACAATTAAATTGATATCACTATTCGTTAATCCAAACCAATCACCAATTGCTTTGTTAGTCAGGATTCCATGATACATATAGACTCCATTTTTTAAACCTTTGTTACAACGAATTGCACTTTCGATCCCGCCATCTTCTGCAATTTGCATCAAATAAGGTGTAATGATATTACTAATTGAAAGAGAAGCTGTTTTTGAATAACGTGACGGTATGTTAGGAACACAATAATGCACAACATTGTTTTTGATAAAAGTAGGTTTTTCGTGAGTAGTCACTTCCGAAGTTTCAAAACAACCACCTGTATCAATACTAACATCAACAATCACGGCTCCTTTTTTCATATGTTCGACCATAGTTTCAGTTACAACAATTGGACAACGTTCAATACCACGCATAGCGCCAATAGCAACATCACAACGTCTCAATGCTTTTAATAATGATTTAGGTTGGATAGTAGAAGTAAAAATACGTTGGTTTAAATTGTTTTGCAAACGGCGTAATTTGGTAATTGAATTATCAAAAACTTTAACATTGGCACCCAAACCAATAGCGGTTTTAGCAGCAAATTCACCTACAGTTCCCGCACCCAATATAACTACATCAGTAGGAGGGACACCAGTAATATTTCCAAATAGCAATCCTTTTCCAAATTGATTCGCAATCATTAATTCCGATGCAATTAATATTGATGCCGTACCTGCAATTTCGCTTAACGATTTGACAGCAGGGTAGGTACCATCTTCATCTTTGATGTATTCAAACGCTAAAGCCGTTATTTTTTTCTTTGTTAAAGCTTCAAAATAGTCTTTTTTTTGTGTTTTAATTTGAATGGCTGAAATGATAATTGCGTTTTGATTCATCATTTCAATCTCTGATAGGCTAGCGGGTTCGACTTTTAGTATCATCGGACAACTCAAAACTTTTTTAGGATCTTGAGTTACTTCTGCACCGGCATCAGAATATTCCTTGTCAGAATAACTTGAACTTTCACCAGCTCTGGATTCAACCATTACTCGATGTCCTTGACTAGTTAACGAATTCACAGCATCAGGAGTCAAACAAATGCGGCGTTCTTGATGACTAGTTTCTTTTGGGATACCAATAAAAAGTTCACTTCTATGTTTTGCTATTTCAAGCGTTTCCTCTTGAGGTAATAACTGTTCTTTGGTAAATGGTGATAATGACATGTTGTATTCAAATTAAGAGGTACAATTTACGTATTTTTTTATACCTAATACATTAATTATTAAATAGTCAGTTTTAGATTTCGCTTTCCATCAGGACGTAATTCAATAGTTACAACCGAATGCTCTTCAGGAATCAGATTTGGAATTTTTTCTGCCCATTCAATAAAGCACCAATTTCCGGAATAAAAATAATCATCAGCTCCCATGTCCAAGGCTTCCATTTCAGTTTTTAATCTATAGAAATCAAAATGATAAACTATTTGATTAGTAGTTGTTTCGTATTCATTAACTAAAGAAAAAGTAGGACTACTTGTAGCTGAATTTACACCCAGAGTTTTACACAATTGCTTAATTAAAGTAGTTTTTCCAACTCCCATTTCTCCATGAAAAAGAATCACTTTTTCAGGATGTTGAGCAATGATTTGTTTCGCTACCGATTCAATTTCGTCTATTGTAAATACTATTTCCATTTAACGTGGATTAAAAACCAAAAACGGGACAATCATTTCTTCTAATGAAATACCCCCATGTTGGTAGGTGTTTTTGTAATAACTAACATAATGATTAAAATTATTGGCGTATGCCAAAAACAAATCATTTTTTGCAAAAATATAAGAACTACTCATATTGATACTAGGTAATCCTATTTTTTTAGGATCTTTTACTGCATAGACCTCTTTGTTTTCATAGGATAAACTCTTGCCTGTTTTGTAACGTAAATTCAAACTTGTGTTTTTATCACCCACTACTTTTGATGGGTTTTTGACATTAATTGTTCCGTGATCAGTTGTAATAATCAACTTGAATCCCATTTTTTGAGCTTGTTGAATCATACCTAAAAGCGGTGAGTTTTTAAACCAGCTTAGGGTGAGAGAACGGTATGCTTTATCGTCAGGTGCTAACTCTTTAATAACCTCCATTTCGGTTTTAGCATGCGATAACATGTCAACAAAATTATAAACTATCGTAACCAAATCATTATTTTTCAATGACTTGAAATTGTCTACTAATTTTCGCCCACTTGCTAGATTAGTAATTTTGAAATAATCTTGCTTGATATTTAATCCAAGGCGCTTTAATTGAGCTGTTAAGAATTCGGCTTCGAAAAGGTTTTTACCCCCTTCATCAATATCATTTTTCCAATACTCAGGAAATTGCTTTTCCATTTCTACAGGCAATAAGCCCGAAAAAATTGCATTACGAGCATATTGTGTAGCAGTAGGTAAGATGGCGTAATAAGGCACTTCTTTCTCTAATTTATAATAATTGCTAACAACGTTTTCCAACACATCCCACTGGTCATACCTTAAATTATCAATAACAATAAATAGTACTGGTTTGTCTTTTTTTGTAATCTCAGGAACTACTAATTCTTTAAACAAAGTATGGGATAAAACTGGTCGGTGAACTTTGGGTTCAAACCAATTTTCGTAATTGCGTTCAATAAATTTTCCAAATTGAGAATTGGCTTCTGTTTTTTGAGATTCTAAAATAGAACTCATTCCAGCGTCATTAATGTTCTCGAGTTGTAGTTCCCAAAAAATCAATTTTTTATACAACTCAATCCAATCTTCAAAGGAATTGACAGATGCCATTTCGAGTGTTATTTTTCTAAATTCTTTTTGGTAATCTAAGGTTGTTTTTTGGGATATTAAACGAGAATGGTCTAAGTTCTTCTTTAAGCTTAGTAAAATCTGATTAGGATTTACAGGTTTTATTAAATAATCAGATATTTTAGAACCAATTGCTTCCTCCATTATGTATTCTTCTTCGCTTTTGGTAATCATAATCATTGGAACGGAAGACTTCTTTTCTTTCATTTCTGAAAGCGTTTCTAAACCACTCATACCTGGCATATTCTCATCCAAAAAGACAATATCAAAATTGTTATTTTCAAAAACACCAATAGCATCCAAGCCATTATTACAGGTAGTTACATTGTAATTTTTATTTTCTAAAAATAAAATATGAGGCTTTAAAAGATCAATTTCGTCATCAACCCACAGTATCTTTATTGTTTCTTCCATAATGTATAATCTCTTACCGAAGGGCAATTTACAGTTTTTAATACCTAGCTTTGCTAAAATAATTATAAATTTTATAATTCATAAATAAAAAAAATAATCAGCCTTTAATTTGCACGTCAAAGCGAAATCACTACTTTTATACTTTATCAAATTAACTAAAAAACTATGAAAACTAAAACTATTAAATACGCTGTATTAGTTACTGTATTTTCGGTAACGGCGTCTTTTGCACAACATGCTTTTGTTAACACGCCTCCTGAGGTTTCGCCAATGGCAATGAAACCAGAAATGACTGAAATATGGAATCCGGAAGTAAAAGTAATTACTCCAGCTAAGAAATTAGGAGATGCGCCTTCAGATGCTATTATTTTATTTGATGGTAAAAACATGAACCAATGGGTTAATAAGAAAGACAATTCTAAACCTGCTGGTTGGAAAATTGTTAATAACGATTATTTTGAGGTGGTTCCAGATTCTGGCGATATTCAAACCATAATGAAATTTGGAGACTGTCAATTACATATTGAGTGGAGCGCTCCAGATGAAGTTGTTGATGGTGGACAAATGAGAGGTAATAGTGGTGTTTTTTTTCAAAATCGTTATGAATTACAAGTGTTAGATTCATACAATAACAGAACCTATAATAATGGCCAAGCAGGTAGTATTTACAAAGATAATCCACCATTAGTAAATGTAATGAAAACTCCGCTAGAGTGGAATGTTTATGATGTTATTTATACAGCACCTCGTTTCAAAGCAAATGGATTAATTGATGCACCAGCTAGAATTACTGTTTTTCATAATGGAGTAGTGGTTCAAAATAATGCTACCATTAACGGATTAACTTTGTATATGGGATTGCATAATTATCCTGAATCTCATGGAGAAGATGTTATCTCACTTCAAGACCACGGTTGTAAAACCCAATTCAGAAATATCTGGTTGAGAAGATTATAAGATAAAAAACGGAGAGCATTGCTCTCCGTTTTTTATTAAAGTTGATTACAATTCATAATCAGTGCTTAATTCGTCATCGTTTTTTTGGTCACTAATTTCAGTTCCATTTTCTAATGCTATAATTAATTCTTGTTCCTTAGTAAGTGCCAAATTTTCATTGGAAGCACTCATTAAAGATTTAATTTTTTCTACTAAAGCGTGATCTTGAATTTGAGTAATCCAATTAATCAAATGTAACTTATCATTTTGCAATTTTTGGTTGTCCATAGTATTCCGAATTCATTGAAACATAATCTTATTTCTCTAACAAATTTAAGCAAAAAAGAGATTCAAAATTTAAATCAAAATTCCTTATATTTGTTGCCTTAAAGCACTAAATTGTGAGTCAGATCAACAAACTTAAAATATTCAATGATCCTATCTACGGATTCATTACAATCCCAAACGCTTTAATCTACGATTTAATTCAGCATCCTTATTTTCAACGATTGCGACGTATATCTCAAATGGGATTATCTTATTTAGTCTATCCAGGCGCTAATCACACTCGTTTTCATCATGCATTAGGCTGTATGCATTTAATGCAAAAAGCAGTTGATGTCTTGCGATTTAAAGGCGTTCTTATTTCCGAGGAAGAAGAAAATGCATTATTTATTGCAATATTATTGCATGATATTGGTCATGGTCCATTTTCTCATGCTATGGAAAAAAGTATTGTAGAGGATGTGCATCATGAAGCGATTTCTTTATTGTTTATGAATCAATTGAACGAAGAGTTTAATGGTCAATTAAGTTTGGCTATCCAAGTTTTTAAAGGAGAATACCATCGTAAATTCATGTTGCAATTGATTTCGAGTCAGTTGGACATGGATCGAATGGATTATTTAAAACGTGATAGTTTTTATTCAGGCGTAGCTGAGGGAAATGTTAATTCAGAGCGATTGATTCAGATGATGAACGTTGTAGATGATGTATTGGTTATTGAAGAAAAAGGCATTTATTCAGTTGAGAAATTCTTAATGTCAAGACGTTTAATGTATTGGCAAGCATACTTGCATAAGACCAGTTTAGTGGCTGAATTAATATTGACAAAAGTTTTGAAACGAGCCAAAGAATTAACGTTAAAAGGCGTTCAATTACCTTGCAGTGAGTCGTTACTGTTTTTTATGCAAAACCGAATTACACTTGATGACTTTGATTTTGATACACTCGATCTTTTTTCTCAATTAGATGATTTTGATATTATTAGTGCTTTAAAATCATGGCAGCGACAAGATGATTTTATTTTATCTTCATTAAGTAAAATGATTATCAATCGTGATTTACCTAAAATAAAAGTTGTGGAAGATAAATCACTTCTAGATGACATGGCGCCTTTGCAAGAACGTCTTGCAGCTGAACATAATATACCGCTTGCGGATACTAATTATTTCATTTTTAAAGGAAAAATAAAGAACCAAGCATACAGTAAAGAAGCAGAACCTATTCGGATTCTAAAAAAAGACAGAACTATTGAGGATGTAGTAGAAGCATCTGACCAATTGAATTTGAAATCGTTATCAAAATTGGTTACTAAATATTACATTTGTTTTCCAAAACAACTAGCGTAAAAACGTGGTTGTAAAATCTATTTTTTATATTTTTGTCGGAATGAAAAAAACAGGGCAATCTTTATTCTATACTCAACTAACAATATTTGGTACAAATCAATCTATGACTTTTCCAAAATTAATCCTTTAAAATGAAGTTTACAGCAGAGCAAATAGCGGAAATTTTACAAGGAGAAATAGTAGGTAATCCTAATGTTGAAGTTTCTAGTTTATCAAAAATAGAAGAAGGTCAAGAAGGTTCTTTAACTTTTTTATCCAATCCAAAATACCAAAATTTTATATACACAACTCAAGCATCTGTTACTATTGTAAATAGTACATTTGTTCCTGAAGGTGCTGTGTCAACAACTATGATTAAAGTTGCTGATGCATATGGTGCTTTTACCAAGTTATTAGAATTTTACAACCAAGTCAAATTAAATAAAACAGGTATTGAATCACTTTCGTTTATTGATGAAAGTGTTTCATATGAATCTGATTTATATTTAGGAAGTTTTGGATATGTTGGTAAAAATGTTGTGCTTGGTAAAAATGTAAAAATTTATCCCAACTCCTATGTTGGCGACAATACTGTTATTGGTGACAATGTGACCATTTTTGCGGGTGTTACAATTTATTCAGAAACCGTAATTGGAACTAATTGTACAATTCATTCAGGTTCTATTATTGGATCTGATGGTTTTGGTTTTGCTCCAAATACGGATGGAACCTATACTAAAATTCCGCAAATTGGAAATGTAGTGATCGAGGACAATGTAGAAATAGGGGCTAATACAACTATTGATAGAGCAACAATGGGTTCTACTTTTATTCGTAAAGGAGTAAAGTTAGACAACCAAATCCAAGTGGGCCACAACGTTGAAATTGGTGACAACACTGTAATTGCAGCTCAAACAGGAATTGCTGGTTCAACAAAAATTGGTAAAAACGGTATGATAGGTGGGCAAGTAGGATTTGCAGGTCATATCACTGTAGGTGACAATGTTAAAATTAAAGCTAAATCAGGTATTTCTAAGAATGTTAAGGATGGAGAAGTTCTTCAAGGCCCAATGGCTTTTAATGATACTAATTATTCAAAATCCTATATTCATTTTAAGAATTTACCCAAGATTATATCTGAAATCGAAGAGTTAAAAAAAGAAATACTAAATCTAAAAAAGAATAACAATGGTTAAACAAAAAACCATCAAATCAGAAATTTCACTTACAGGCGTTGGTTTACATACCGGAAAAGAAGTGAAAATGACTTTTAAACCTGCCCCGGCTAATAACGGATTCACATTTGTACGTGTAGATCTTGAAGGTCAACCTGTAATTGAAGCTGATGCAAATTACGTTGTCAATACGCAACGAGGTACTAATCTAGAAAAATTAGGCGTTCAAATTCAAACACCTGAGCATGTTTTAGCGGCTTTGACTGGTTGTGATTTGGATAATGTTATTATTGAATTGAATGCGTCTGAGTTACCAATTATGGATGGTTCTTCAAAATATTTTGTTGAAGCAATTGAAAAAGCAGGGATTGAAGAGCAAGAAGCGAAACGTAATGTGTATGTAGTAAAAGAAGTTATTTCTTTTACAGACGAAGCAACTGGAAGTGAAATTTTAGTAATGCCAAGTGATAGTTATTGTATTACTACTATGGTTGATTTTGGCACTAAAATTTTAGGTACTCAAAATGCAACAATGAAATGTCTTTCCGAATTTAAAGAGGAAATTTCAGATTCAAGAACTTTTAGTTTCTTACATGAATTAGAAGCCTTATTAAACAATGGACTTATTAAAGGTGGTGATTTGAATAATGCTATTGTTTATGTTGATAAAGAAATATCCTCAGCTACAATGGAAAATCTAAAAAAGGCTTTTGGTAAAGACGAAATTACTGTGAAGCCAAATGGGATTTTAGACAACCTTACACTGCATTACCCTAATGAGGCTGCACGACATAAATTATTGGATGTTATAGGTGATTTATCATTAATTGGAACTAGAATACAAGGTAAAGTAATTGCAAACAAACCTGGACATTATGTGAACACACAGTTTGCTAAAAAAATAGCCAAAATTATAAAAATAGAACAACGAAATTTTGTTCCTACTTATGATTTACATCAAGAACCATTGATGGATATTCATAAAATTATGGAAACCTTACCACATAGACCCCCATTTTTGTTGATTGATCGAATTATCGAAATGTCAGAGAATCATGTTGTAGGTATGAAAAATGTAACAATGAATGAGAATTTCTTTGTAGGACATTTTCCAGAGGCTCCTGTAATGCCGGGTGTTTTAATTGTTGAAGCTATGGCTCAAACGGGTGGTGTTTTGGTTTTAAGTACCGTTCCAGATCCAGAAAATTATTTGACTTATTTCATGAAAATGGATAATGTTAAATTCAAGCATAAAGTACTACCTGGTGATACCTTGATTTTTAAATGTGACCTGATTACTCCTATAAGAAGGGGTATTTGCCACATGCAAGCCAATGCGTATGCTAATGGAAAATTAGTAGCTGAAGCAGAATTAATGGCACAAATTGCTAAAAAATAATAGAATTTAGAAAATTCGCAGTAGTTTTACTCCCAATTTTCTATACAATACAAATTATAAATAATAATAGATGAATCAACCGTTAGCCTACGTTCATCCTGGTGCAAAAATCGCCAAAAATGTCGTGATAGAACCTTTTACAACAATTCATAACAATGTTGTTATTGGAGATGGAACCTGGATTGGTTCTAATGTAACTATTATGGAAGGTGCCAGAATTGGAAAAAATTGTAATATTTTTCCAGGAGCAGTTATTTCTGCTGTACCACAAGATTTGAAATTTGGTGGTGAAGATTCATTAGCAATTATTGGTGATAATTGTACTATTAGAGAATGTGTAACCATTAACAGAGGAACAGTTGCCTCTGGACAAACCGTGATAGGTGATAATTGTTTAGTAATGGCTTATGCGCATATTGCACACGATTGTGTTGTTGGAAATAATGCTATTATTGTAAACGGTGTTGCGTTAGCAGGTCATGTAATTGTTGGGAATTATGCCGTAATTGGAGGATTGGCAGCCGTTCATCAATTCATTCATATTGGAGATCATGCTATGATTTCTGGAGGTTCTTTAGTAAGAAAAGACGTTCCGCCTTTTACAAAAGCAGCAAAAGAGCCTTTGTCGTATGTGGGTATCAATTCTATCGGATTAAGAAGAAGAGGATTTACAACAGAAAAAATTAGAGAAATTCAGGATATTTACCGTATTCTGTATCAAAAAAATTACAATACCACTCAAGCCATAGGAATAATTGAAGCAGAGATGGAGGCGACTCCAGAGCGTGATGAAATTTTAGATTTTATTCGAAATTCGTCTCGTGGTGTAATGAAGGGATACAGTGGCAATTATTAATAAATAAGATAAATAGAAATAAATACAATTTAAAATGGCAAGTACATCAGATATTAGAAACGGATTATGTATTAAATACAATAATGATATTTATAAAATCATTGAATTTCTTCACGTTAAACCAGGAAAAGGTCCTGCTTTTGTTAGAACTAAATTAAAATCATTAACAAACGGAAAAGTATTGGATAACACTTTTTCTGCTGGACATAAAATTGAAGAAGTTCGTGTTGAAACACATACTTTTCAATACTTATATGCTGAAGGAGATGATTTCCATTTCATGAATACTGAGTCATTTGAACAAATTACATTAAACAAAAAGGTTTTGGATAATCCAGGGCTTTTGAAAGAAGGAACTAACGTAATGGTTCAGATTAACTCTGAAACTGAAGCACCTCTTTCTGTAGATATGCCAGCTTCTATTATTTTAGAAGTTACTTATGCTGAACCAGGTGTAAAAGGAAATACTGCAACTAATGCAACTAAATCAGCAACTGTTGAAACTGGAGCAACTGTAAATGTACCTTTATTTATTAATGAAGGAGATAAAATTAAAATTGATACAGCTTCAGGTTCTTATATGGAGCGTGTAAAAGAATAAATAAATTTATAATAAAGGTTGATAGTCTCTTGACTTTCAACCTTTATTTTTTTTACTACATTAGTATATGAAATTTTCTAAACCTCATACTTTACAAGAAATAGCTGACTTAATTCAATGTAATTTTGTTGGAGATGCTGAATTTTCTGTTTTGGGGATGAATGAAATACATGTAGTAGAACCCGGAGATATTGTTTTTGTTGATCATCCTAAGTATTATGACAAAGCGTTACAATCTAAAGCAACTATCATATTAATAAACAAAGAAGTAGATTGTCCAGATGGAAAAGCGTTATTAATCTCTGATGATCCATTTAGAGATTTTAACACCTTGACAAAGCATTTTATGCCTTTTCAATCTTCGAATGTATCTATTGCAACTTCTGCAAAAATTGGTCACGGAACAATTATTCAACCCAATACTTTTGTGGGAAATAATGTAATTATTGGAAATAATTGCTTAATTCATTCCAATGTTGCTATTTATGATCATACTATAATTGGTGATAATGTGATTATTCATGCAGGTACTGTAATTGGTGGTGACGCATTTTATTACAAAAAACGTGCTGAAGGTTTTGATCAATTGCTTTCAGGAGGAAGAGTGGTTATCGAAAATAATGTTGGTATTGGTGCACTTTGTACTATTGACAAAGGAGTTACAGGAGATACAACGATTGGAGAAGGAAGTAAATTAGATAATCAAGTACATGTTGGACACGATACCGTAATTGGTAAAAAGTGTTTAATAGCTTCTCAAACAGGAATTGCTGGATGTGTCGTTATTGAAGATGAAGTTACCCTTTGGGGACAAGTTGGTACTACAAGTGGAATAACTATTGGTGCTAAAGCAGTGGTAATGGGACAAACCGGAGTAACCAAATCTATTGAAGGTGGAAAATCTTATTTTGGAACTCCAATAGAAGAATCTAGAGAAAAATTGAAGCAGTTAGCCAATATCAAAAAAATACCGGAACTCTTAAATAAATTGAAATAATGTCTGCGAAAAAATTAGTTCAAAGTTTTTACAAATCAGATGCATTAATTGATGCCGAAGTCATGAAAGATTTCCTGCATCCTGAAATTATTTTAGATTGGAATAGTAGCAAAGGATTTGTACAGATGAATTTCGATTCAATTGTGAACTTAGCAGCTGAGTTAAGTAAAGCGTATGTTCGTTCTAAAGTTAGAATTAGTCATATTCTTGCTGAAAACGACTTAGTTTCTGTTCGCTATTCGCATTACGTTAAGACTGTTGAAAATCCAAGAGAAGAAATGTTTTTAGCAAATTTTATAGTAATTTGGCAACTAAAGGATGATAAATTGTATCGAGGCTATCAAATGAGTCAAATTTCTTAATTTATTTTCAAGATAAAAGTTCAAAAATAATTTCAAAATCGTATTTTTGCGTATCATTTTTAAAATCACATAAATAATATATCATGAGTGTTTTAGTTAATAAAAATTCCAAAATAATTGTTCAAGGATTTACTGGAAGTGAAGGTACTTTCCATGCTTCTCAAATGATTGAATACGGAACAAATGTTGTAGGTGGTGTAACTCCAGGAAAAGGAGGATCAACACATTTAGATCGTCCTGTTTTCAATACAGTAAAAGATGCTGTTGAACAAGCAGGTGCTGATACTTCAATCATTTTTGTACCGCCAGCTTTTGCTGCAGATGCAATTATGGAAGCAGCTGATGCCGGAATCAAAGTAATCATTGCTATCACAGAAGGAATTCCTGTAGCAGATATGATTAAAGCTAATAGCTATGTTAAAGAGAGAAATGCAAGATTAATTGGGCCTAACTGTCCGGGTGTTATTACTGCAGATGAAGCTAAAGTAGGTATTATGCCAGGTTTTGTTTTCAAAAAGGGAACTGTTGGGATTGTATCTAAATCAGGAACATTAACGTATGAGGCTGCTGATCAAGTTGCTAAACAAGGATTAGGAATTACTACAGCAATTGGTATTGGTGGAGACCCAATCATTGGAACAACTACTAAAGAAGCAGTTGAATTATTGATGAACGATCCTGAAACTAACTGTATCGTTATGATTGGAGAAATTGGTGGACAATTAGAAGCAGATGCTGCTAAATGGATCAAAGCTGATGGAAATCGTAAACCAGTGGTTGGATTTATTGCAGGAGTTACTGCTCCAGCAGGTCGTACTATGGGGCACGCTGGTGCAATTGTAGGAGGTTCTGATGATACCGCAGAGGCTAAAAAGCAAATCATGAGAGAAAACGGAATTCACGTAGTTGACTCTCCAGCTGAAATTGGTAAAAAAGTAAAAGAAGTTTTAGGTTAATCCTAAATACACTATACAATATAAAATACCTCACGGGTTTCGTGGGGTATTTTGTTTAATAAATACAGTAAATAATAATGTACAAAGAATTAAAAAAGTTTAAAGTAACCAAGAGTTTTACTTTTGGTCAAGAAGATAGTTTAGAAGAAGTGTGTAATGCTCCAGAAAGCGCTAGTGGAATTTTCTTGGTTTATACTATTGAAGGTGAAGAGAAAGAATTGATTATGGTAGGTTCTACTGGGACTATTCAAAATGATGGTACTTTAAAAAGTAAAAATGGAGGATTGTATGACAAAATTGTAAATGGTCATCAATTTGCTAAAACTGGAAGAAAATATTCTTGGCCAGCACAAATGAAATTAGAAAATATAGAACGATTAGAAGTAGTTTGGTACGATACTTTCAACGATAAAGTTAAAGTAATCCCTACCTTTATAGAAGGTCAAGTTTTACAAAATTTCTTAGACGATAAAGGAAGTTTACCAAGATGGAATGTAGCATTTTAATTCTTACTTGATAATAAATAAAAAAAGCGCCTAATTGGCGCTTTTTTTTATTGTTTGAATGGACTAGACCATTTTGGATCAACGTAGACATTTGTTCCGGTTAGTGTTTTTATAAAGGCAATAAGCGAATTTACTTCTGTTGCAGTTATGTTTAATTGTTGTCCAAAACCATTAGGCATTAACCTTGGATCTAAATTACTGTTTCCTGGAGCTAAATTAATATTTCCGTAATGTCCTATTACATTTTGCAAAGTAGCAAAACTTCCTGTGTGCATCATAGGTCCATTTGGACTACCATTTGAATTTAATAAATCTCTTAATGAAGGTGCTTTAGTATTTGTAATGTCTATTCCAGTTCCATTAAGAACGCCAATTACCCCATTATTTCTAGTGTTGGGATCTATATCAAATTCAGGAGCTGCATGACAACCTGCACATCCAAAACCACCTGAGGTTCTAACACCATTAGCATCAAAAACGGGTGGTGTTAAAAATAAATTTTTTCCTTGATTTTCTTGGGCTGTAAAATTAGGAAATGCTTGATTGTCATTTTGTACAGTGCTACGTCCAGCATCGTATTTTGAATCAAAAGATTGAATACTTATTATAAATTGTGCCAATGCATTTTGCAATTTAGATTCTGTAATTTCCTCAGATCCATACACATATTTGAATAGTTCTTTGTAATAACCAATTCCTTGTAATTTTGTAATCAAAGTAGTGATAGACCCATCACCACTTGTACCACTAAACCCCATTTCAATATGATTTTTTATAGGCTCAGAAGTTTGTAATTCTAATGTTTCGGCTCTTTCATCCCAAAAGAATTTTCTTTCATTTGAAAATCTAGAATTGATTAAACGCATAGAATGTCTTGTTGTTGTTCCATTTACTCCATCGCTAGCAATAGCATCATCACTAAATGCATTGGCTTGAATATGACAAGAAGAACATGAAATAGTATTGTTGGAAGATAAGTTTTTATCATAGAACAATACTCTACCTAATGTAGCTCCTTTATCTGTTATTGGATTACCAGCAGTGTTGTCTTTAGTTATATAAGCCGGTTTGGATTGATTGGCATAATTAAATAAATTATCGAGGTCAATTTTTCCTGCAAAAGCAGTAATTACATTAGGATAGGTTTCGGTTGTAACACTGTCAGTTGCATTACTACAAGCAAAAAGAGTCAAAATACTTCCTAAGTATAATAGAGAAGTTGATTTTTTCATGGATTTGGATTTTTAAGATTTGAGATTCAATTAAAACGCAAATAAATAAATTTAATTGTAATTTAAATTGCATTCATATAAAACTTTAATAAATCATTATGAATTTAGAATATGTCTGTAATGACTTATAGTTTAACTTTTAATTCTAATTGCCCTTTTTTTAACACTACAATTATTCCTATATTTGAAAATTGATATTCATCCGAATTATTAAGAATATGAATCCAATGTTATATCTATTGAATCAAAACACTATTTAGTAAATATTATGAAATTATTAGAAGGAAAAGTGGCTATCATTACAGGTGCCAGTCGTGGAATTGGAAAAGGAGTTGCAGAAGTTTTTGCAAAACATGGAGCTAATATTGCATTTACGTACAGTTCATCTGTAGAATCAGCTATGGCTTTAGAAAATGAATTGAATGCAATGGGCATTAAAGCCAAAGGATATCAATCCAATGCAGCCGATTTTAACGAAGCACAAATTTTTGTTGACGCTGTGATTGAGGAATTCGGAACGGTTGATGTTTTAATCAACAATGCCGGGATTACTAAAGATAATTTGTTAATGCGTATGTCAGAAGCAGATTATGATCAAGTAATTGATGTCAACTTGAAATCGGTTTTCAATATGACCAAAGCAATTCAGAAAACTTTCTTAAAACAACGCTCAGGATCCATTATCAATATGAGTAGTGTGGTAGGAGTAAAGGGGAATGCGGGTCAAGCCAATTATGCTGCATCTAAAGCAGGTGTTATTGGTTTTACTAAATCAATTGCATTAGAATTAGGTTCAAGAAATATCCGTTGTAATGCTATTGCTCCTGGGTTTATTGAAACTGAAATGACAGCTAAATTAAGTCCAGAAGTGGTACAAGGATGGAGAGACGGAATTCCGTTGAAACGCGGAGGAACTACAGATGATGTAGCCAATGCTTGTCTTTTCTTTGCTTCAGACATGAGTGCTTTCGTAACTGGTCAAGTACTTAACGTTTGCGGTGGAATGCTAACATAAATCGTTGCAAATAGTTTGATTTTTTATTCAAACTTAATTTTTAAATAAAATGGACACCAACACAATCGTATTACTGATTTTTTCTGTTTTGATTGCTGCAGGTTTATCCTTTTATCAATACGTATACAAAGCCAAAAACAAATCCAATTTGAATTTGTTTTTGGCTTTTTTGCGTTTTCTATCATTTTTGGGAATCTTCATTTTATTGATTAATCCAACGATAACAAGAAATACGTTGGAAATAGCAAAAACACCTTTAGTGATTGCAATGGATAATTCCAGTTCTATTTCTTTTTTAAGTTCCGAAAAAGTAGCGAAAGAAAGTTATCAAAGAATAGTCTCTAATACCGACTTACAAGAAAAATTTGATATACAATCGTATCAGTTTGATACCGACTTAAAACTATCAAAAACGTTTAGATTTAAGGGTAAACAAACCAATTTAGACGTTTTGGCGGAAAATTTACGAACAACATATAAAAACCAAATATTTCCAACTGTACTTCTTACCGATGGGAATCAAACTATTGGAAATGATTACGAATATAGTTTTGACACTAAAAACAAAGTATATCCTATTGTTATAGGGGACACAACAAAAGTTTTTGATTTAAAAATCAATCAGATTAATGTCAACAAATATGCTTATTACAAAAATAAATTTCCGGTAGAACTATTTTTACACTATTCTGGAGACAAAAAAATTAATGCTACCTTCAAAATTCAACAAGGAAAAACTATAATTGCTCAACAATCTATTGCTTTTTCATCCGTAAATAAAACAGCTGTTATCAATATAACAATCCCTGCTAACACTATTGGATTACAAATCTATCAAGCTAGTATTTCATCAACTGAAAAAGAAAAAAATCAATTTAATAATAGCAAAAAATTTGCTGTTGAAATCATGGATCAAAAGACAGAAATTGCTTTAATTTCTGCAATTAATCATCCGGATATTGGAGCTTTAAAACGCGCTATTGCATCTATTGTACAACGAAAAGTTACCGTACTTAAACCTAACAATATTAGAGAATTAAACAAATATAAAGTAGTTATTTTATACCAACCCAATTCTACTTATAAATCTGTTTTTGATATTTCTAAAATAGTAAAAATTAACTCTTTTATTATTACAGGAACTACTACTGATTTTTCGTTTTTGAATCAACAACAAACGGATTTGCAATTTAAAATGGGAAATCAAACAGAAGATTATTTTGCAGGTTATAATTCGCAATTTAATCTTTTTGCACTAGATAATATTGGATTTGAATCATTTCCCCCTTTGCAAAATACTTTTGGAACTGTTACTACTAAAGGAAATGGAGCTGTATTACTTTCATCAAAAATTAAGGGTATCGATACGCAATCGCCTTTGCTTTTTTTTGCAGAAAATCAAGGAAAACGAACAGCTTATCTTTTAGGTGAAAATTGTTGGAAATGGCGTTCACAAAGTTATATAGACAATCAGTCTTTTGAAAAATTTGATGTGTTTATAGATAAAATTATCCAGTACTTAGCATCTAATACAGTTAAGAAATCGTTAGTAGTTGAACATGAATTGTTTTATAATTCGGGAGATAAAATAGAAATTAACGCCCAGTATTTTAATAAGAATTTCGAATTTGACGAGAAAGCGAGATTAAGTATTACTATTGAAAATTCACAAACTAAAGTTGCTAAAAATTATGATTTATTAAAAGGAACTAACTCATACAAAGTCAATCTTGACGGACTACCAGCGGGGAAATATAATTTTAAAATTACTGAATTAAACTCAAATGAGCGCTATTTGAATCATTTTGAAATCTTAGATTTTGATATCGAAAAACAATTTGTAAATCCAGATTTTGACAAATTAAATCAACTCGCAATCCATACAAATGGTAAAGTGTATTTACCCAATCAAGTTGACGAACTAATAGAGCAACTATTAAATAACGAAGAATACAAAGCCGTACAAAAAAATACAATCACTAAATCTCCATTGATTGATTGGGTAGGGTTGTTAGTAGTTATTGCTTCTTTACTTTCCGTAGAATGGTTTGTTAGAAAATACAATGGATTACTTTAATTCTTTGAGTGATTTTTTCTTCTTTTTAACAAATGATAGTGCAATCGAATAGAATCGTATAGCAAAGCAATTAATAGGAAGAAACAAGCAATAAATAGAGTTTTTAGTTCAAGTAAACTAAAAGCAAAACCACCTAAAACACAACCTATAAAAAAGAAACCAATAATAGAAATTCGGAGATAAATATTAGTTTTAAGTTTCTTGTTTTCTTCTGGCTTTTTGTAAAAAAATAATTGTGATAATTCAATTCCTAAATCGGTAAAAAGGCCTGTTAAATGAGTCGTTCTAACAGTTGATTGTGAAATTTTTGTAACCAATGAATTTTGGATTCCCATCGCAAATAGCATTGCAAAAGACCAACTTTTCCCTTCAAAACTTATTAAATTAGAAGATGTTCCAAAAAATGCAACGTCAAGCAAAATTAAAATTTCTAAAGAAATTGGAAAGATATGAGATAAATTAGGATTAGTCTTAGCTACAAATTCAGATATGAAATTAGCAATAAAAGCGCCTAATAAAAAAAATAGGGTAAAGACAAGAAAAGTAATTGCCGCAGCAAAATCTTTACGCATGACTTCCTCAGCAAAAAAGGCAAAATGCCCTGTTACATTAGTAGTTAATGTTTTAAAAGACAAAACCCCTGTAATATTCACGATTCCAGCAACAAATGATAATAAAGTTGCTAATCGTAGATTGTGAATAAAAGTTCTATTTTTTCCTTTGTGACGAAACATAAGCAATGTTTTCTAATTAGAACCCAGTTAATTTTATTATTCACTTATATTATTTCTGGTATTTCTTTTTCTTCAACATATCGGAAGCTGTCTGATAATACGAAACTGTTTCTTTGACTAAATCGGTTCGTTCTTTTTTCAACAAGACTTGGTCGTAATACAATTGAAATTCATGAGCCATTTTTTGGTCTGGTTTTAAACTTAATTGAAATTGTTTTACTTGTTGCTTTGGCGAAATAATTGTCAGTACATTATCTTTTATTAAGCCTAAATCTTGGTAAGTAGCTATCAGCGCTCTTGGCTTATAATCCGATTGAAATACGTCTTGACCATAAAATTTACTTTGGTAATTAAAATTCAACAATCCCATTACAGTTGGCATAACATCAATTTGAGACATTAATTGATCGTATTTTTGTGGCGCAATAAAACCTGGACTATATATCATAGCTGGAATCCTGTATTTGTCTAATGGTAATTCTGTTTTTCCAGCACTTGAGGCACAATGATCGGCCACAATTACAAAAACCGTATTTTTAAACCAAGCTTGTTTTTTAGCCATTGTAAAAAACTGTTTTAAAGCATAATCCGTATATTTTACTCCACCATCTCTGGACTTGGCATCTCCAGGAATATCGATTTTATTGTTCGGATAGGTAAAAGGTCTATGATTACTAACAGTCATCCAATGATTAAAGAATGGTTTACCAGTTTTTGCTTCGGCATTCATTACTGTAATGGCTTTATTTGCCATATCTTCATCACAAACACCCCAAACATTAGCAAAGGTAATTTCGCTCGGACTCAAAGTTTTTTTATCGACAATAGCATAACCATTTCCTGAGAAAAAATCTTCCATATTATCAAAGAAAGCATCTCCACCATACAGGTATTTTACATTGTATCCTTTTTGTTTGAAGACATTTCCAGTAGAAAATTTATTCTTATTGTCTTTTCGTTTAACTACACTTTCTCCAGCTGTTGGAGGAAAGCAAAGTGTTACAGCTTCTAGTCCACGAACGGTTCGATTTCCAACAGCGTACAAATTGGTGAATTGTAAACTTTGAGTTGCCAATTCATCTAAGAATGGCGTTATTCCATTTTCATTCCCATACGATTTCATAAAATCAG
>JACCDZ011395849.1_pt1 | contig 50697 bp, 33 predicted proteins | sample 7449551 | NCBI WGS metagenome assembly JACCDZ01 (sample SAMN15323452, study PRJNA562643) | freshwater metagenome | isolation source: river surface water | place: USA:Blue River Watershed | collected 2017-08-18 | reverse complement strand
ACCCCATAGGTGCGGGATTAATCCCGCACCTATGGGGTGATCCAACAACCATTTCTCACAACCATTTTAATGGTTTACCGTTTTTTCGATTTTTTCTCCACCGCAAACAAACCCGCCGTGTATTTCTCATACAAATCAAACAAAAACTCCATGCGGTTGGCATCGGAGGTAAACGCTTGGGGGCGATAGGCTAAATCTACGGATTTGTCTAACTCGTTGTGTGCTTTTACCAAAATGGGCGGCATGGTGAGTGGATCGTATAAATCGGCTAATGAGCTATTTGGAAACTCTGCCCGTGCATCCAGGACCTTTTGCGCCGCTTTTTCTATCTGTTCTTTTTGCTTTTCTGTGGGGTTTTCCGGCCACGGGTAGTTGTTGTAAACGATGTCTTTTGAATATCTAAAACGACTTTCTAACCGTCCACAAACTGTTTTCACCCAAGACATGTGTATTAATGATGTTAAAACTCCGAAATGATAGAGCGTTCCGTTTGGAATTGACATACAAGTGTCACTTACAATTGAATTCTTATCAAAAAAACCAAAAGGGATATAACTTCTATTTTCAGATGAAACTCTTGGAACTACGATAAAAGTTTCTGGGCGATTTTTATCTCGGAATAATGAAGGAGATTCAGCAAATTTTTGAGTAGAAGGCGCAACACTTTCTAATCGAAATTTCTTAACAGCTTCTATACGTTTTATTACCTCAGGCATTTTCTTTAACTCTTGGGGTTGAGCGTCGATTAGCCATAAACACCATCTTCTCTTTCCATTTAGAAATTCGTATGCAGAAATAAGAGGTAAAATATACTCTTTCGCATTTGGTTCAAGTTTCAAAAATTCATTCTTTTCTTCATCACTCATTAATAAATGTCCTCCATCCAAAGGCATATTACCAAAACTCATTTTCGGAACTTGACAAATAGGTTTGCTCTCTTTTTGAATCAAAATATCTTTAGCATCAACTAAATATGGATTTATATTTTTTGCCTTTATTTCGATTGGCTCACCTTTAATGTCAGGATATTCATAAATGATTTTCTTCGTTGAATCAATATTTGCAAATCCAATTATTACACAATAAACAGCTGCATTTCCTTTGGCTTCGTTGGTCCATTTGAAAGTACGGTAAGCAAAGTGAATTTTAACGTGGTATTTGTTCAACAAAGTTCCCCAAAGGATACTTGTTTGTTCGCCTTGCACAATGGAATTGGTAGAAACAAAAGCAGTTTTTATAGTTGTCCCTTGCATCAATTTAGAAGCTTTCACATACCATCCAGTCACATAATCTAAAATGCCACAACCAGAAATGTTTTCAAATTCTCGGGTTATTTGGTCGCGTTGTTTTTGAGTCATAATCTTTGACCCAATAAACGGCGGATTTCCAATGATAAAGGATAGTTTGTCTTTTGGTGCAACTTCTTCCCAATTGGTCTCCAAAGCATCGGCATGCACAATATTCGCAGATTTATTCAAAGGCAAGCGGGCAAAATACTGTCCAAACTCCATGCTCATTTTGAGGTTCATTTGGTGATCCATCAACCACATCGCCACTTCGGCAATACGCGCCGGAAATTCTTCGTATTCAATCCCGCACATCGCATCAACGTCCAATAAAGCAACGTCTTTCAACTCCACAACCACGCGGTCGCTACCAAACCGCTGTTGTAATATTGCCAACTCCAGCAAACGCAACTCGCGGTAGGTAATCACCAAGAAATTTCCACACCCACACGCAGGATCCAAAAATTTGAGTTTGCTCAAACGCAAGTGAAATTCGTTCAATTTGGCTTTATTGGTTCTCACGCTGTCAAACTCCGCCCACAACTCGTCCAAAAACAACGGTTTGATCAGCTTCAAAATGTTTTTCTCGCTTGTATAATGCGCCCCCAGGTTTCTTCGTTCCTTCGGATCCATTACACTTTGAAACATAGAACCAAAAATAGCAGGCGAAATCTTGCTCCAATCCAAGTAACAACATTCCAACAAGGTTTGTCGCATCTTTGAATCGAAATGTGCCATCGGTAAAATCTCTTGAAATAATTTTCCACCCACATATGGAAAGGCATTCAGTTGCTCGTCTAAATTCTTAAATCGTTTTTCTTCAGGAGTGTTTAGAACTTGAAAAATCTCTTGTATTTTGGCTGCCAAATCACTTCCATCTTCTGAAGTGCGTTCCTCCACAAAATCCTGAAATTGTTGTTTGGAAAAAATACTTGTGTCTTCAGCAAAGAGGCAAAAAAGCAAACGCACCAAATACACTTCCAATTGATGTCCTTCATAGCCAATTTCCTTCAGTCGGTCGTGCAATTGCCCCATCAACTCAGCTGCTTTCACGTTTACGGGGTCTTCCTCGCGGTACACTTTTTTCTGATAACCGGCAATGAATCCAAAAATCTCTACGTGATTTACAAATTCATTCAATTGAAATTCAACGTATTCGTCGTGCCCGGATTCTTCTAAATCATACAAGCGGAACGTTTCAAAGTCGCACACCAACACGTATTTTGGAATATCCAATTGTGCCAGTCCGTGAATGTATCCTTTCGCTTGTCCGTATGCTTTGGTGAGGTCTTTTCCTTTGCTTTTCATTTCGATGAGCAACCACCCTTTCCACAACATATCAATGTAGCCATCGGCATCGCCCAGCTTTTTCACCTTGTGTTCAAACGAAGCTACTTTACGTTGGTTTAGTCCAAATACATTGAAAAACTCAACCAAAAAAGGCTTTGCATCGGCTTCCTCGCTGTGTGTTCCCTCCCATTCTTTCGAAAAAGCAACGGCTCTGTCTTTTATTTCATTCCAACTTAACGGCATGTACAATTATTTGAGGTTAAATTTAGCAATCTTATGGGCGGGATGGCACGAGTTGTGCAAAATATTTACAACTGACAGCCCAGTTAACAGAAAAAAGCGTGGTGCTTTCTAAAATATTACGCGATTCCCCTATTTTCCCCTATCTATAATAACACATGAACAGCTTGATTTTTCTCGCTTTAAGAATGGGCTTTATTGAATAATAACTCGCTTATTCCAAATTTTTGTTGGAGTTGATACCTGAACCATATAAACCCCTGAAGCAATTGACTTGTCAATACTAAAATGCGTTTCTTTTGAGCCTTTGGCACTATAAATAAGAGATCCTTTCGCATCCAATAATTGTATGGTAGCATCTCCTGGATAGCTTATGAAAAGTTCTTGTCCTGTTTCCAACGGATTCGGATACACATGAATTTCATTGGTATAAATCTCCTCCACAGAAACAGAACTTCCAATATTGATGTTGTCTAGATAAATAGTATTTCCAAAATAACCTCTGTTTCGAAATGCTACCTGTACATTAGTTTGTCCTGAAAATAGTGTTAAATCTACAGAATCCGTGCGCCATTGGTCAGCCGCTGGTGTAAAGAAATCTTGAAAATCGGGTGAAGTAGCTAATGTTGTCCCTCCTTTAAGATAAAGCGATTGATACGTAGTTCCACAATCGGTTGATACCAAAACTTCCAATGTATCACTGTAACCAGCTCCCCAACGGGCATAGGCCACATCAAATTTTAAAAACGGACTGGATTGAATCGCTGTGGCGTCAAAATGCATAATTAAATCATCAATTCCTCCTTGTGAATCGTTGTTATAATTATCGAAAATGGCTGAATGGATTGAATTTCCGTACGCTCCAGCAGTAGAAGACAACGACCATTGTGCATTGTTTGCCGGATTATTAATTTCAAATCCTGTTGGCACAAACCCATTTTCAAACCCTTCAGCAACAGATGTGGGTAAGGTAAAAAAGTTTATAGAAACCATCAATGTATCAGAATCTGTATTTCCATTTCCATCCGTAATTGTCAAAATAGCTTGGTGATTTCCGGGTTGATTAAAATAAACCGCTGGATTACGTTGATTGGAAACACTTGGGTTTCCAGTTGGAAAAGACCAACTCCATGAAGCATTGGTGTGATTCAAAAAGGAATGATCTTCAAAATAAAAGGCATCAATGGCACAAACCACAACCTGATCTAATTTATCCACCATCGCTCGAGCAATAGGCAAACTAGGCGTTTCAGACAAGGCACTTTCCCAAATTCCTTTTCCATAGGTAGCCAATCTCACTTTATTATCACGATAAAATGGATGTAAAATATTCCCACTCGTAAACAATGGTAATCCTGCATTTTCAAGCTGAAATTGATTGGAATTGTTTCGGTAGTAAACCGCTTTATTGGTTGCAATATAAACTCCACCATCTGTTCCAGCAACATGGATTATCGACTGCACCGATTCATTATTAAAAATGGAAGAAGTCCAATTTTCCCAGGTTTGACCAGAATTAGCTGTTTTATATACTTTAAATCCATTTGATCCATCAGGATAAGCAATCCATAATTGATTTTCATCAAGTGGATTTATGGCTAATAACATTCTGCGACTATTTCCATTGGGTTTATTTACTGAGGTCCAACTAGCCCCGCCATCACTTGTTTTCCATAAGGTTCCATTTGATCCAGAAGCAGGTTGTTGATTTAAATAAATGACATTCGGATTGGAACTTGAAACTTCGATGTATTTAACTTGATCAGCCGGATTGGTTCCAAAAGCAAATAATAAATTGAAGGAAGCTCCTCCATCAGTTGTTTTCCATATAGCATTATCCTTTCCGATATAAGCAATGGAATAACAGTTCGGATGAAATTCCATTTCACTCGATTCAGCGGCGTAATAACTCTCATTCGGTGCCATACCAAAAGCTGCACCGGCAATAGGATCTGTTAAATTAAACGGTATAATTTTACCCGAAATATCAGAAAAATAGGTTTTTCGATTTTGTCCAGGATTCACATATCCCGTAGGGGCTTCTCCACCACCTAATTCTAAAAAATTTCCAGTGCCGTAATTTTCATGATACGCTAAATTTCCGTTGTGATACAAGCCTCCAACCAAAACATCTTCATTCCAGCCACTACCAAATCCCCAATAATCGGAACCATGAACACCAGACATGCGAAATTCAAAGTTGGAAGTAAAAAAATCGGTAGATCGATATATTCCACCATCAGTAGAAATCCACGTTGTGGAACCAATTGTTCTAAAATCTTGCATATCCACATGCATGCTTAATGGTCCACCCACATAGCCTGCAACGGATGTAAAAGTGGCACCACCATCTGTGGAACGATATAAGTTTAATCCACCAATTAGAATTTCATCTGCATTTGTTGTGGATGCTGCCAACGCACAATTATAAAATCCTTGATGATAGGTCCACGTTGCCCAACCAATAGCTAAGTTAACATGATCTGTTGTGTATGGTCCACCAGCCGGACCATTAGGTAATGTCCACGTAATCCCGCCATCATCACTTCGGTATACTCCGATATAGCCAAAATCATTTGCTTTAGACTCTCCAATTAAATAAGCATAGATTCGATTGGGATCTGCTGGAGTTACTGCAATACGCGCACCACCATCATTACGAGCTGCATCCGTGGAAGTGTGCCAACCGGTTGATTGAATTGTCCATGTCAAACCAAAGTCATTTGAGGTATAAAACTCACACATACTGGTTGCAGGGTTATTGCGTACTATATACAAAATCGCATTATTCGCAGTATTTAACTTGATGTCATAGGTTTTATTTGCAAAAAGTAAAGACCACGTTGTTCCACCATCCGAGGATCGATATAAACCTTTATCCGTACATGCAAACACCAATTGATCATTGACAGGATGAATTAAAATCTCATTTACTCCAAAATTTGAATTCGGTAATACATTTATCCAGTTTGTACCACCGTTTAACGACCTAAAAACACCTTTGTTTCCTCCTGCAAACACAATGTCAGGATTGGAAACGTGAACTTCTACAGCGGTGACACCACTCCCAAAATCTTCATTTTTAGACACTAAGCCCCAATTTATCCCTCCGTCGTTACTCTTATAAACTTCTCCTGGTTCTGTTCCACAATAAACGATTGAAGGATTCCCTAAACATTGATCAACGCTATACACATTGGTTTGTCCAGAGCCCGGATTTCCACCCTCTTGGAAATTAGTAATCGGCCCAAGAATGGACCAATTCGATGATTTTTCTACTTGATTTTTTGATCTATATTCTAGCTCAATTTGCTTGTTTTCGGCTTCTGTTGGGAGGTGAATATAACCTGCATTATCCGCAAATGATAGATTCTTTCTTCTCCAACGTTTGTAATATTGGGTATGATATGATTTTTCAAAGGAATGCGACTTAAAATATTCATTGTAAAGCAAATCCACTTCATAAATGGAGGGATTAACACCATACATTTTCTGAGCCCATTCAGGTAAAGTGCTAATTTCAGCAACCGAAGGTTTGTATAAATTTTGACCAAAAACTACTGAGGAAGAAACAAAAAGCAGTAAGGAAATCAAACGAACTGTTTTCATACAAAAGAAATTTTGTATCAAATATAGAATTTTCGCAATGATTACATTAATTAACCCTAAAAATAGTTGCTGTTTTAGGACCAAGGATCATGATTGGATTGTCTACATTAACCATTTCATTGGTAAAGACATTTTTGAAGATTTTCTTACTCTTCAGCACTTCTTTAAATCGATTCAAATTAATGGATTCTTCCTTGGTGGAATTGTTGAGTATGACCATGATGGTTTCCTGTTCGTCGTATCTGAAATACACATACACATTGTTTTCCGGAACAAATTGTTTGAATTTACCCGTATGAATCACCGGCTGATTTTTGCGCCAATTCAAGAGTGTTTTTGTAAATTGAAAATAAGCTTCTTCTGTTTCCGTTCTTCCTGGAATACCTAAGTTTTTATTTGCTTCTTGGTTCGAGTAAAAAGCCGAATGTTTGTCTTCGGTTTTCCATCCACCCGGAAAATCTTGTCGTATGTCTGCATCACCTTTTTCCTTACTGCCTTTCATTCCAATTTCACTTCCATAATAGATTTGTGGAATACCGCGCGTTGTTGCTATTAAAGTAAGTGCCATTTTATAATCGGCAAGCGAAGGGCAATATTCATTGAAACGTTTGGTATCGTGATTTTCCATGAATACCAGTAAATTGTTCGGATTTGCATATAAAAAGTCATTCACAAAATTCTCATAAACTCGAACCATTCCTTGGTCCCACCCTTGATTTTCTTCCTTGAATGCTTGCATTATGGCATCATGCAGGGTGAAATCCATCACGCTCGGCAAGTTACTATTATAGGAATCGATCGCACCAACCGGACTATTTTTTTGCCAATACGATATCTGTGCCTGATTGTGCAACCAAACCTCCCCAACCATGTTCAAGTTAGGATATTCTTCCATGATGGCTTTTGTCCATTTTGCAATTGCATCCTTGTCATTATATGAATAGGTATCTACACGAAGGCCATCCAATTCAGCAAATTCAACCCACCAAATGGTATTTTGTATGAGGTAATTCAGTAAAAGTGGGTTCGATTGATTCATATCCGGCATGGACGTATCAAACCAGCCATCTTCAGAAGCTGATTTATCTTTTTGACTCGCATATGGATCCATTTGCGTACTTGTCCGATAAGAAGATCGAGTGAACGAAGGAAATTCATGTATCCAAGTTTTTGTTGGTAAATCCTTTATCATCCAATGTTTGCTGGACCAATGATTCGGAACTTCATCCTTAATCACTTTCAATCCTTGACGATGCGCTTCTTGCACTAAAAATTGGAAATAGTAATTGTTTCCATATCTTGGATCTACCTTATACAAATCGGATTGTTCGTATCCGTGATAGGAATAGGTTTCTTCATTATCCTCCAACAAGGGTGTGGTCCATATGGTAGTAGCTCCCAACTCTTTAATGTAGTTCAAATGATCGATAATTCCTGAAATATCTCCTCCATGTCTCCCATTTGGATTGGTGCGATCGGCTTTTTCAACCGTTTCGGGATGTGTGTCGCCGCCTGGATAGGTATTAGCAAATCGATCAGGCATGAGTAAATAAATCACATCAGCAGAAGAAAAACCCTTGCGCTCAGCTGATAAATATTCACGTTCCTTCAACTCAAAATCAAAATGCGTCAGTTCCTTTCCTTTGTCCAATAAACGAATGGGATACTTTCCAGAATTTCTTCCCTCTGTTTCAACTGTGACAAAAATATAATTGGGGTTTTCAGTTTTCACAATACCTAAAACAGGCAGCCCTTGTACTTCCACTTGGTACTTTGAAATTGCATCACCATGAAGTAAAATCTCAACTTGATGGTGCTTCATCCCTACCCACCAGTTCATGGGTTCAACATGCGTAAGCTTTACTTTTTGCGCCATTACAGCGGCTACATTTAACCCGAAAAATACGGTAACTATTAAAATCTTATTCATACAACACCACTTGTTTTTTCGTTCGACCTTGTTTGTCAACTAAAATGATTAGTTGATTTTTAATTGGTAGATCAATCTCTCTTCCCAATAAATCAACTGCCCGAACAGGTACAAAATCTTCAGTAGCTAACTCCGATACACCACTATTTTGACAAGGATTTTCTAGCTGTTGAACAGGTAAGGCTTGTGTATTGGCTGATAAAATTCGGTTGTGAATATATTCTTGTAGCGAAAAAGTAACATGTTGACCAAAGGCAATAGTGAGTGCATTTTGAAAATCATAATCCGTAAATCCATAATCCAATTCTTTGTAGGTATCTTCCAAGCCTGCTGCTAGAATGATGGATTGTGTTTGTTGAAGTTCAGCCATGATATCAGCTTCAAGATATACTTCGGATAAGGCCTTTTGCATATAATAATTGAAACGATCTTTAAAATATGGCACTGCAAAAATGCGTTGATATAAGGGTCTTCCGGAACTTGCCCAGGAATTGATATTTCTATTTGTCCAGTCAACTCCAAACCAATCAATACCAAAGGTATTATCCATGTCATATTCAATAAACATAAATTTACCATCGGATGGACGTTGATAGAGGTAGTAATTGTTTTTGTTTACTGCATATCCATCCCAATGCCCTATCAATATTTCATGAACGAATGTTTTTAAGTAATTATCCACGTCAAAAACGGCTTGAATAGCACAAGGAAAATCAGCATCTGAGGAAGTATTTAATACATTGATAAAATGAATTAATCCACTGTAATCATTAGCCGCCTTGTTTGTTTGCAATTCATAGGTCCATTGATAATTGGATTGATTTGGTCCCCAATTCAATAAATCAGCTCCATACAAGCACTTGTATAAGTTTCCTTGATCATTATTGATGAAACGCTTTTGTAAAAATTCATCGTCGAAATGTTCCACATTCAAGTATAATCCTTTGTATTCATTATTGATATACAAGCGAACAAAGCTCGTTCTTGCAGCAGTTAAAGAATCTTTGGCAAGTAGTTGATTGGCCAGTCGCGAACGCAATTGTGAAGGGTCATTGTGATTGCCATTCAGGTTCATTTTTTCAAGGCCTTTGAATTTTTGCCCTGTCACAAAATCATTGAATCCAATTTTAAACGATTTTTTTCCTGCGTCGCGTGATGTATTTCCGCGTAATCGAAAACCAATATTAAAAACCGAGTCTTGGTAAATCGAACTTACGTACCTAAAATCAGCAGGGAATTCATAATCGGAATATAGACTATCTCCTAAAATCAGATCCAAATAAGCGGGTTGGATAGTAATGTAAACGGAAGCAACCTCATTTTGCAAAAAGGCTTCGTTGTTCAACGGATGAACGGTCTGTCCAAGAGCAGAAAGTGAAATAACGAGACTAAAAACACTAATAAACTTCTTTATCATTGAATTACAATTTCTTTATTTCCGAATGAATTTCCTACTTTCAATAACATATGATAGGTTCCTTTAGCTAACCCTGTCAAAGAAGTTTCAATCGAATTCATTCCTGAATTTACCAAGCCTTTTTCTGAACGCACCATTTCACCCTTCATATTCAATAGAATCATTTCACTAGTTGTAATAGCTTGGGAAGAAAATTGAATCGTTACTTTATCCGTAGTCGGGTTAGGGAAAATATTCAATTCAAAAGCATCCACATTTAATTCATTCAACGAAACGGGAGCATCTGTAATTACTGGTTTTGCTAAACGAACATCGGTATAAATGCGGTATTCACCCGGTTCCATTGGAATTATTGCATTCACATCTTGAACATCTAAACTATCACCTGTAAAATACTCATACCACATTCCCGTATGTTGAAAGGCAGGTGTAGCATTTTGGTTCACTACATCGAAATTGGTTAACACTAACCCATTCATAGTAGAATGGTTCATTTTCATTCGTTTAACCGCTCCGAAAAGCATGTAATTAAAATCTAAAGATCGAAACGTTTCATAATTATTTCTCAATGCCAATGTTGCCGAATACACATCATACAACTGACGTCTTCTTGCCTGCGTAAAATAAGACCAAAGAATTGGTTTATTGCACACTTCGCAAGGAACATCGATGGAAATATCATAACCCAACTCACCAAATTGCCAGATCATTCTTGGACCCGGCTGAGTTAAGAATAATACCGCAGCGGTTTGCATTCTTCCAAGTGCCGTATATGAATTACGCGTATTGTGATCGGGATTCGTATTGTTTCCAAAATTTAGGTTTTTATACATCAATCGTTCTTCATCATGACTTTCCATGTAAGAAACTAAATGTGGAACAGTCCATGTTCGTGCTGTATAAATCCCTTGACTTAAATTCGATGAGGATACAAATCCCATTGTTCCTTGGTTGTATGCGTAATTTAAATTCCCCCAAAGCATCATGCCATAATCGGCTAATTGTTTTTCTTCTGTATTATCGCACCAATGCTCCAAGATGATGTGTGTGTTTGGTTTGAAATTCCAAATGGTATCCGCCATTCGTTTTAACAAATCAATTCGTGCCTGACTAAAGGATGCCGCACTGTTAATGAATCCTTTTGTATAGTCAAAGCGGAATCCATCAATATTATATTCTTCCAACCAATATCGATTAACTTGATCTACATAATTTTGTGTGGCTAAACGAGTATGATCGAAATCATAGCCCCAACAGTAGGGTTGATGAGGACAAACTGCATTGAACCACGGATTATTTGCTGCAGGTCGACTATTTGCCGCATCCCAATACATGTTCACCATAGGATTTTGTCCGAAAGCATGATTTAATACCATATCCACTAAGACTGCAATTCCTCTATTGTGACATGAATCTACGAATTCTTTGAATTTTTGCGGGGTACCATAATATTTATCCAACGCCATGTGAAACGATGGATTGTATCCCCAGCTTTCATTATTCTCAAACTCACCTGGAGGCATTAATTCAATAGCATTAATTCCAAGTTTATCTAAATAATCCAAGGTGTCAATTAAAGTTTGATAATTGCGTTTTTGAACAAAATCACGCACCAGTAATTCATAAATAACTAAATCTTTCTTTTCTGGAGCCGTAAAGGATGTATTGTTCCATTGATATGCAGGAGCTCCTGGTTGCATTACCGTTACGAATCCGGTTGTAAGCCCCGTTGGATAAGGATGTGGATTAGGATTAGTTAGCGCACCAATAGCTGCATCATTATTTTTATCCAAAACTAACGGACTCAAAGGATCAGCAATTTTCAATGCTCCATCTATAAAATATTGGTATCCATAACGTTGACCTGGAGTAAGATCACCAATTTCAATCCACCACGTTTTTAGATCAGTAGAAAGATTCATGTGGTAATTCACATTGGTTTGCCAACCATTGAAATCTCCTAACACATAAACATGTTGTTTTTCAGGAGCATATAATTGAAGTATTACCGTTGAATCATTCAAATAATTTATACCATTTTTCAATCCGCTTGGCGGATCAACTGGGGTAATAATTGGATTCACGGTATAATAAAGTGAATCAATGATTTCATTGGTTCCGTCATTAGCGATAAACTCCAACAAATTGGTACCTGGGTTAGTAGCAGTAAGTGAATAGGTAAGAACGGTAGCATTAGCGCTAGTTGTAATGATATTTCCATTTTCTTTTAGCGTTAGACTGGATGGTACATTGCATTGAGCTGAAATAGAAAATGAGGTATTCAAATCTACGATAGAATTAGGTTGTGGATCAAAAAACTGACCTATTAAAGTACTAGAAACTGGATAAACATCATAGTAAATATCTGATCCATCTGCACTTCTACCAACAATCGTTCCCGAGGCATTTCTAAAAACGAAAGCTAATTTTAGCACATTTGTTGTACCAGGGAAACCATAAAATTGATCAATATCAATGGTGATTGAATGCTTATTATTTCCAAGGTTTGTCATGGCCACACTTGCATCTGCCGTACCCCAAACACCTTGTACAAATTGCCAATTAGTAGGCGAAGTACTGGTGGATGAAATAATACCAGTGTGGCAATAAATTTGTGTTTGACCAATTAGTGATGCATTTCCCTCCGTTGCATCATAAACAATTGTAACAACATCATTTACCGTTGGGAAAGCCGGAGAAACATCCAGTATTTGGCCAAAGGAAAGGGATGAAATGACAGTAAACAAAAAAGAATATACAGTTTTCATATTGGACATTAAATTAGTAAAAAAAAAGCCTAAGTATATTACAACCTAGGCTTTTCAAATAAATTATTATTTATTATTTTTTCATCAATTTACCAGTTGCGAAACCAGTAGAAGAAATGATTTTGTAAACATACGTTCCTGCTGTTAAGTTAGTCATATCAACTGTATTGTTAGTTGAAGTTGAAATAACTTTTCCAGAAAGATCAGTTAATACGATTGTGAAATCAGAAGCAGCAACTTGGAAAGTTACAACATCTGTTGCAGGATTAGGGAAAGCAACAGCAGAAATTTGACCGATTTCTTCAACACCAGCTACTAAGAAACTGTATTCTCCTGTAACACGATTGAAAGAAATATCATATGTACCAGCAGCAACTGGAATATCACCAGCACCAGCAGTAGCAACACCTACAGGGAAATCAACACCACCCCAGTTAGTAGCCCAAGACTGATTAGCTCTGAATTTACAAACACCATCTAAAATAGCATATCCGTTTAATGTGAAAGAAACACCACCATCAGTAGAGTTCATAGGAACATCAACAGACCAATCGTATGGAGGAATAGCAGAACCAATTATTCCAACAGGAACTTGTTGAAATGCATATCCTAACGTTGATTTATCAAATCCAACATTGTAGAATCCTGCTGTTAACGGAATATTACCTCCATTCAATACCGCTGTACCATTAGGAAATGCTGTACCACCGTAAACTGCAGCAGTTGTAGTATTTCTAAATTTAACATCTGGAGCAGTAAAATGGAAATCTAATTTTGTGTATTGTGTACCATCAGCAGTAACCATTGGTTCGTTAGCACCAAATGAGTTAAATCCACCAAAGAAACCGATTTCCTCAAAACCAGTTGCAACAGCAGTAAATGTGTAATCTCCTGTTGAAGAGTTAAAAGTTACATCATACGTTCCTGCTGGCACCGGAATATTGTCACCACCTTGAACCCCTGTTCCAGTTGGAAAACCTAATGATCCCCAGTTTACAGCCCAATCTGCATCTTGACGGAATTTAACACCACCAGTGATTAAGAAAGTTTGGTTTGTAACTGTCCAGTTAACGTTATCTGAAGTAGTCATCACTACATCAGAAGACCAGCTTGTAAAATCTCCAATCATCCCAATAACTTGCGCTTGAGTTGATGCAGAAAGTAATACTGCTGAAAGTAAAGTAAAAATTCTTTTCATAGAATAAAAATTAATTAAGGTTTATACTTAGTGTCATTTTGACATTTCAAATGTATTAATAAAAAACTAATGTACAAATACTTGATACTTTTTTTTTGAAAAGTTTAATTATCAGTTAGTTATTGTACTTTTTACAATTAATTTTAATCAAATATAAATCAATAATTTACAGGTAAAATCATTCTGGTAAATCGTTCAATGCAATAATGCTTGAATTTCGATTTTCATAAATAAAATGATCAATTCCATTAGAAACAATTAGATATTTGGCTTTCAATTTACTATTGTAGGTGGCTATTTGAAAAACTGTCTCAGCACTCAATTCTATCATTGGTGCTTTACATTCAATAATGTGAGTTGGTTGTAAAGAATGATCATAATAAACCACATCGGCTCTTTTTGCCAATCCATTAACCTGTAAACTTACCTCCACTCCTATTCTACCAATGGCAAATCCCTTGGAATGAACTAAATAATAGATCAAATGCTGTCGAACCCATTCCTCAGGTGTAAGTACAATTTTCTTTTTACGTATTAAACAAGTAACATAATACTGGTTCTCTTTTTTTGAAATACGTAATGGAGCTTGAGGTAAATTGAGTGGTGTAAACATTAGATACGCGGCAATAGCAGTTCTATGTTTTTATATTTCAAATCAAACACTTTTCCTAGTACTTCACTAGTTAATACACCTTTATAAATATAGACTCCATTTCTAAATCCTTCGTTTCTTCGGATTAACTCAACGGATCCACCGTTATTTCCCATTTCTAAAATTAGTGGGGAGAAAATATTTGAAAGTGCAAAAGATGCTGTTCTAGACACACGTGAAGCAATGTTTGGTACACAATAATGAATAACACCGTGCTTTACGAAGGTAGGTTCTATGTGATTGGTTATTCTACTTGTTTCAAAACAACCTCCTTGGTCAATGCTCACATCCACGACCACAGATCCAAGTTTCATGGATTCAATCATTGTTTCTGAAACCACGCAAGGTGTCCGCCCTAACGGAGATCGTAATGCACCGATAACAACATCTGCTCTTAGAATAGCTTTTGCTAAAACCTTTGGTTGAATTATAGACGTATAAACCCTTGATCCTATGTCATTTTGTAAACGTCTTATTTTTGAAAGTGAGTTATCGAATACTTTAACAGAGGCTCCTAAACCCAAGGCAGAACGTGTAGCAAATTCACCAACCGTACCTGCGCCAATCACCACCACTTCTGTTGGTTGTACACCAGCAATACCACCAAGCATCATTCCTTTTCCGGATGAATAAGATGAAAGTAATTCGCCTGCAATTAACATGGAAGTGGTCCCAGCAATTTCTCCTAAAGTACGAACAACCGAAAAAACACCTTCTTCATCTTTGATGTAGTCCCACGCTACTGCTGTGATTTTCTTGGCAATTAATTTCTTAAGAATTTCTTTAGGTTGGGTAGCTATTTGCAAGGCTGAAATAAACGTCTGATTACCAGTCATTAAATCTGCCTCCTCCTCAGAAGGTGGAGTGACTTTAAAAATGATATCACACGCATAAATTTCTTTTCGATCAGCACATATTTCAGCCCCAGCTTCGCTGTAGTCCGAATCAGAAAAATTTGCTCCAATTCCACAACCTGCTTCCACACGCACGCGATGACCATTAGCCACCAATAATGATACAGCTTCAGGAACTAATCCAACACGTCTTTCTTGAAATGATATTTCTTTAGGAATACCAATAAATAAGCTTCCTTTTCGCTTTTTTACCTCGAGCATTTCTTCCTGGGGTAACAGACTTCCTTGCTGCATTAACCCTTTTAATAATTCAGGATCTGTAATCATGTTTCAATTCAATTAAGCGGTGATTTTTATCAGTTACACGAATATACACCCAAAATATGTTATCCGGAAGGAATTTTAAACTTTTTTCCGGCCATTCAATTAATAAGAGTGCATCCTCTGATAAATAATCATCAAAACCAATATCCATCAATTCTCTTTCATCATTCAAGCGATATAAATCAAAATGATAAATAGGGAAATTATCCTTTGAACGATATTCATTTACCACAGAATATGTTGGCGATCCTTGAAATGCATCATCGGTCAGATTCGACAACATAGTACGAATTAACGTTGTTTTTCCTGATCCCATTTCAGCCTCAAACAAGATGACGCCATTCTGAGGTAATTGCGCTAGAATTTGTGAAGTTACGTCAGGTAATTGAGATTCATTTTCAACAAGCCATTCCATTTTTATGTTTTTCTCTTTTTCTTTTTTGCTGCAGGGAAAAGAATGTTGTTCAAAATTAATCGATAACCAGGAGAATTGGGGTGTAAATTCAAATCTGTATGAGGGTCACCCACTCGATGCTCGTAATCCTCTGGATCATGTCCAGCATAAAATGTCCAAGTCCCTTGTCCGAGCTCTCCATGAATATATTTCGCAGTACCTAGTGCTTTATTTTCACCTAAAATGAGTACATTGTTTTTTATCAAATCCTTTTTAAAATCTGTGGTTTGTCCCATAAAACCTTTGACTTCATCCGTATGGCATTGCGTTAACATGGTTGGAACTACATCCCATTTTGCGGAAAAATCAAAGAGCGTAAAAACATCAGTTTCTTCAGTTACCAAACCCATTCTATGTAGATCCGTTCCGTCAATATCAGAATACTCATAAACCATCGGGTCTCTTTCCAATTTAAAATCTTTAAAAGCAAACGTTTGATTGTAATCTAATTTACTTTGGGCCTTAGGGTCGGCAGGATCACCATCATACATGGACTCACAAATATCGGTGTTTTCAGCTGCCAATGCTATATCAAAACTATCTGTTCCACTACACATCGTAAATAAAAAACCACCACCAACTACAAAATTTTTAAGATTCAATGCAACCGCTAATTTCATGTTGGACACTTTGTCAAATCCGAGCATTTTAGCATCTCTTTCAGCCATTGCTTGTTGTTCCCTATACCAAGGTGCATTTCTAAAACTAGCATAAAACTTCCCATATTGACCGGTGAAATCCTCATGATGTAAGTGCAGCCAATCATATTTTGGTAAAACGCCCAAAACAATTGCCGAATCATATATTTGATCATAAGGGATTTCAGCATATTTTAACACCATGGTAACCGCATCATCCCAAGGCTGGGTTCCGGGAGGTGAATAGACCGCAATTTTAGGAGCTTTTTCCAATTGAATCAACTCCATATTCACTTCAGGATCAGCTATTTGATTTTTTATCTGATTTACTTGACCATCTGTAAGTACTTGATATTTAATCCCACGAATAATTAACTCTTCTTCTAAACTAACTAAATGAGGAAAAAGAAACGATCCGCCTTTGTAGTTTAACAACCATTCAATTACAACTCCCTTTTCCAAAGCCCAATACGAAAGTCCGTAGGCTTTTAAATGATTGGATTGCGTTTCATCCATGGGAACCAACAATTGAGTAGCCCAAGATAAATTGGAAATTGCTAGAAATAGAATAATTATAACAACTTTCATAATTTTTTATTAAAAAGGAGCCTCGCTTCCACCATCCAAATCAATATCTGAAGAAGAATCTTGAACTTTATCAAAGTTACTAGGAACCGTAATGGTATATGATTCATTTTTAGCATTTTTAAATGAATCATTCATACTGTTGCCCTCAAAGGATTCAATGTTTTCAAATCGAGCATACTCTTGTACAAAACGCAAACGTACGCGATCTGTTGCACCATTTCTATGTTTTGCGATGATAATTTCACCAATTCCATTATTTGGATTTCCTTCTTCATCCTCTAAAAACCCATAATAATCCGGACGATAAATAAATCCAACAATATCAGCATCTTGTTCAATTGCTCCCGATTCCCGTAAATCAGATAGTACAGGTCGTTTATCACCTCCACGCTGTTCTACTGAACGACTCAACTGGGACAATGCAATGATAGGAACATTCAATTCTTTTGCAATTTCTTTGATAGATCTTGAGATTGTTGAAATTTCTTGTTCACGGTTACCTCCACCCTTTCCATCCTTTGCCGACATCAATTGAAGGTAATCAATAATCACCAACTCAATATTATGTTGCATTTTTAATCTTCGGCATTTCGCACGTAAATCAAAAACACTTAAACCAGCTGTATCATCGATAAATATCGGTGCTGTAGCCAATTTCGTAATGCGTGTATGCAACTGTTGAAATTCATCTTCTCTTAAATTCCCTTTTCGCAATTTCTCTGCATGAATTCTCGCTTCACTGGATATTAATCGTTTTACAAGCTGAACGGAAGACATCTCTAAAGAAAATAAAGCAACTGCTTTACCATAATCCACAGCCGTATTACGAGCCATGGATAAAACGAAAGCCGTTTTTCCCATAGCTGGTCTGGCTGCAATTACAATCATATCAGACCGTTGCCAACCAGAAGTTAATTTATCCAAATCAAAAAATCCGGTTGGTACGCCCGATATTCCATCTGAATTTTGTGAAGCTTTCTCAATCTCTTCTATGGCTTCAAGTACTACGCTTTGTAAGTTTTGCACTTGTTTTCCCATATTATTTTCAGCAATTTGAAACAATTCACCTTCAGCACTTCCCATAACATCAAATACATCCTTCGTGTCGTCATAAGAATCACGAATGATGTCTGAACTCATTCGAATTAATTCTCTTTTGATATGCTTTTCAGAAATGACCCTTGCATGATATTCAATATGGGCAGCTGAAGCCACACGATTGGTTAGTTGAGATAAATAAGCTGCTCCACCAGAAGCCTCTAATTCACCTCGTTTTTTAAGCAATGTGGAAACAGTAATTAAATCGATCGGATTTGTGCTAGCAAATAATTCTCGGATTGCAGCATAGATATATTGGTGTTTAGGATCATAAAAACTAGCTGGCTTAAGAATATCAATGGTTTTGGAAACTGCATTTTTCTCAAGCATCATAGCTCCAAGCACAATTTGCTCAATATCAACAGCTTGAGGAGGTAATTTACCCACATCACTCAATAATACATTTGACGCTTGTTTAATTCTATTACCAGGCTTTCTACCGTTTTCCGTATTCATATCCATCCAACAAATATAAGGAAATCTAGCCGCTCCTATCGTTTGTTTTTTTGAATCTTTCCGAAAAGATATTCATGATTGCTATTAACAATTGTTAAAAAGCATGTAAACTTGCAAAACATATGAAAAGAGAAATAATCATTACCAAAGATGGTAGCCCGACGTTATATATTCCAGAATTAGACGAACACTATCATTCCATCCATGGTGCTATACAAGAAGCTCAACATGTGTTTATTCAAAATGGAATGAATGAATTTTCATCCTACGATTCTATCTCTATATTAGAAATTGGATTTGGTTCGGGATTGAATGCACTATTAACTGCAAATGCTTGCTTGAATTATTCGAATTTGCATATTACTTATACTGGATTAGAAGCTTATCCACTCACAAATCAAGAACAGCTCGCTATGGATTACGCCAACCAGCTAGAAGGCTCAATAATCAAGGATCTGCAACAAAAAATTAATCTTGCTCCCTGGGACGAATCCACACAAATCCAACCTAATTTTACTATAACTAAAATCAAAGCAAAAATCGAAGATATTATTTTTCCAAAAGCAAATTTTGACATTATCTATTTTGATGCTTTTGGTCCTAGAGCTCAGCCCGAAATGTGGACTTTACCCATTTTTACCAAATTGTACGATTTACTCAATAATAATGGATTATTCGTTACCTATTGTGCAAAAGGACAAGTAAAACGGGATTTAAAATCAGTAGGATTTTCTGTTGAATCTAGACCAGGTCCGCCAGGAAAACGAGAAATGACGCTTGCATGGAAAAGAATTTACTAAAATTAACATTTCCTTAATTACAAATCCTTAAAATGAATGTATCTTTGTGTACGAATTACTTTTCATAGTGGTAATTTGAGTTTATAGTTTTAGCATGGTTTAGCATAAAGAGGAACAAGCACAATCTTGTTCCTCTTTGTGTTTTTAGTGTATTCAAGTTTATTCATTGTATATTTGAATATGAAAAATTTACATATTCTTGCATTTCTATTTATTTCTTCTCTTTCAAATTGTCAAGACACATTAAATATTTGCTCATTTAACATTCAGTTTTTGGGGAATTTTAAAAATAAAGACAATGCTACCCTTGCAAAAATCATGAAACCATACGATATGGTTGTTATACAAGAACTTGTTGCTCCTCCAATCGCTGGATTTTTTGGAGATAAAACGCCATATAAAATTGATGAAGAAAGCAAAGCATTTATGCTCGAAATGAAAAAAGCAGGATTTTCTTTTTGGTTATCATCCGAGGATACCGGACCGACAAAAAACCATGTAAATTCAACGGCCAGTGAATGGTGGATTGTTTTTTACAAAAGAAATAAAATTCATTGCGACTCAACGCGCTATTTTGGATTTGTTAGTCAACCCTTGGTGGCGAATCCTAACCAAGATCGAGTTTCATATGTTTTTCCATTTAAAACAGTTAAAGGAAATTCAACGTTTTCTATTATTCCGGTTCATTTAAATCCTGGTGATACAAAAGAAGATTACGCAAGAAGGCAAACTGAATTTAGTTACTTGTTTAATTGGACCAAAAAACAACAAGAAAAAAACAAAGATTTTTATGTTGTGGGAGACTGTAACATCTATGAATCAAGTGAGTTTTTACATTTCAAAAGTCTTGATTTTTTTAGCTTAAATGAAAAATGTAAATCAACGAATACGAAATTATATGAATCAAAGGAAAAGGGAAAACCTTATGATCACCTATTCTATAACTCTCATTCAAAGGAAGATCTTGTACTATCTTCATTCAATACGATTGACATCAGAAAAGCGGCTAAAACTTTTAACCCAAATAATGTAATAGAACCCTATGATCATGATGATTTTAGAGCCAAATATTCCGATCATTTACCGGTGGTGTTTCAACTGATTACCGGAAGAGATTCCGATTAATTATTTATCCAATATTTTCTTAATATCAGGTCTGAAGTATAATTCTGATTTCATTACTTTACCGTCTTCACGATAAATTGGTTTACCATTGCTATCTAATTTACTCATGTTAGAACGTTGTATTTCATTGAATACCTCTTCAATTTTGTGTTGAAGTCCATGACGTAAAATCGTACCACACAAAATATATAACTGGTCACCAAGAGCATCCGCAATTTCAACTATATCATTTTTATTTGCAGCTTCTAAATACTCTTCATTTTCTTCTTTCATCAGATTAAAACGCAATTCAACCTCGGAAGGTGTTAAATCACTGGTAGGTTCGTAATGATTCTTTATTCCAAACGATGAATGAAAATGAGCTACTTGATCAATTATTTCTTTAAATTCCATTTTAATACTTTTTTGTTTTGCTAGTTAATTTCGAAAAGAAATCCAATCTATTTCTTTCTTCAAATGAGTAAGTGTAAACTCTTCTTGGCTATCTTTTAGTGGTTGGTAGTCATATTCCCAATTAGCCACGGGTGGCATACTCAGTAAAATAGATTCCGTTCTTCCACCTGAAACAAGTCCAAACTTAGTACCTCGATCGTGAACCAAATTAAATTCAACGTATCTTCCCCTTCTAAGCATTTGCCATTTTTTCTGAGAATCAGAAATTTCTGTCTTTTTCCCCATTTCAATTTGAGTTTGATAGAGAAAAGGAAATGCTTTTCCGAGTGCTAAACAAAAATTAAATAATTGTTCTTTCGTTAATTGGGTGTTTTCGTGAGATTGGTGATCAAAGAAGATTCCACCTATTCCTCTAGTTTCATTGCGATGACCAATAAAAAAGTACTCATCAGCCCATTTCTTGAAAGTTCCATAAAACGATGGATCGAAAGCATCACAAATTTCTTTCAATTTCTCATGAAAAATGGCAGCGCGTTCCGGTATAATGTAATGAGGTGTTAAATCGATTCCTCCACCAAACCAATAGGTTCCATTATCCAATTCAAAATAACGCACGTTCATATGAATAATTGGGATGTGCGGTGAATGAGGATGCAAAACAATGGATACTCCCGTAGCGAAGAAATTAGAACCCTTGGTACCCAATTGTTTTTTCATCTCTTCGGTAACTGGACCGTGAACTGCAGAAAATGCTACTCCGCCTTTTTCAATAATGTTTCCTTGTGCAATTGTATTCGTTCTACCTCCTCCTCCTTCTTCCCTATTCCATTCATCCATTTGAAAGGTTGAAAGGCCATCAGAAATTTCTAATTGGGTACAAATAAATTCTTGAAGTTTCTTGAACTCAGATTGAATTAATTCTCGCATGATTTAATTGTCAATGTAACATTTTACATTCTCAAAACCTCCGGTTTCAAAATTAGGTTTCAAATCAAAATCCATAATTACTCCATTCGCCTCTTTTCTTAATAAAACATAAGAAGTGAAATATTTAGCTACATCATATCCATAAATCACCATTCCAGTAATGTCTGCGTTGTAATAATCTCTATATTTCCTGTGAAGTCCTTTCACTGCACCATCTTGATAACTAAAGGAAGGAAAAGGAGATTTATAATTAACAAAATGCATATTGTACTTTGATCGAACACTGGTAACCGCTTCCCCATACTTCAGCCAATCTTTATGACCAAACAAGGTTAAACCGGAGTAGGGTTTCAATAAATTCATGAAATCAAGTACCTCTGACTTTTCATTAGAAGCTAAAACAACAACACTCGAAGGATTCTTTTGAAGATATTGACCAAAATCTTTTGTAGTTGCCTCAATTAACTTAATATTATTTGGGTTTTCGGCAGAATAATAAACACTTCTGAATGCTTCATAATTCGTCATATCTACTTTATCGTTTGATTTCACTAAAATCACCTGCTTAGTTGAATAGTTTTCTATTGCATATTTGGCTAGCATTTTAAGCATATTTGCATCAGAAGGTATTCCGAAATGTGCCATAGGATTATTCGATATTAATCGATTTGCTTTTGGCACTGTTGTAACAAATGGTACTTGATTTTCTTGACACCAATTGGCCACCAACAAAGCCTCTCCAACATCTAACGGAGCAAAAATCAAGTCCATATTAGCAAACTCAGGTCTTTTTAATATCCCAGCTACATCAACAGTATCATTCATGTAGTCATAGACATATAATTCGGTGGATGAACCTAATTCATCAATAGCCATTTTGGCGCCCATATAAAACTCAGTAGAAGCTGAAACCACAGAGGCAGGAGCTTTTTTAGAATTACCTAAATAAAAAGGCAAAAACATAGCGATTTTCCAGGGACCTTTTTTAGTAGGAAATAATAGCGTTGAATCGATTGTTTGACTATTATTAGAAATTACCGGCTTGATCTTAATTTCTTTCTCAAATTGTTCCTTCTTTAATGGAATTTTAATAATCATCCCCGTTTTTAATTGAACAGGGGTAATATTGTTAACCTTCTGCAACTTTTCAGAGGAAACCATATAGCGTTTAGATAAACTATAGAGCGTTTCTCCTTGATTAACAGTATATAATAAAATGGAATCAGTTTCAGACTCTTGTTTAACTGGATTGGTAATTGCCCCTTTTGAAATGGAAGAATATAGAATCGGGTCACAGGCATTTACAAAGGTTAATTTTTGTCCTAATTTAATAGCTCCATTGATAACAGTAGAGTCCGTTTTAAAAGACTCTACTGTAACTCCATATTTTCTACACAACGAGTACAACGTTTCGGATTCTTTCACCTCGTGTATGATGTTTTTTGTCGTTGCAGGAATTAACAACTTTCTTCCTAATACAAAGTTCTTGTCTACCCCAGGATTAGAAGCAATGATTGATTCTTTTGAAACCTTGAAATCAGTTGATAAGGACTCCAAAGAAACCCCTTCGTCGATCAAATACACATAGTATTTTTTACCATTTAGATTTTCAATTTTAACATAATCTTGAGCGGATAAAGTACAACTGATAATAAGAAAAAGTAAACTTAAAATTTGTTTCATAAATGCTTTATTAATTTGTTATATCTATTATTCCCACTCAATTGTTGCTGGAGGCTTAGAGCTAATGTCATACGTAACACGATTAATTCCTTTTACTTGGTTGATAATACGATTGGATATTTTAGCCAAAAATTCATAAGGCAAATGACACCAATCCGCTGTCATTCCATCTGTAGAAGTTACAGCCCTCAGTGCAACAGCATTTTCATAAGTACGTTCATCACCCATTACTCCAACAGATTGAATGGGTAGAAAAATTGCTCCAGCTTGCCATACCTCATTATACAATCCATCCTCTTTTAATCCATCCACAAAAATCGCATCTACTTCTTGAAGAATTTCTACCTTTTCAGGAGTCACTTCTCCTAAAATCCTAATCCCTAAACCTGGACCAGGGAAAGGATGTCGACCTAATATGTTTGGATCAATTTCAAGTGCATTTCCAATTCTTCTTACTTCATCTTTGAAAAGTAAACGTAGAGGCTCAACAACCTGCAACTTCATATAATCAGGTAATCCACCTACATTGTGATGAGATTTGATTGTTTGAGAAGGTCCACCTGTTGCTGAAACAGACTCAATTACATCGGGATAAATTGTACCTTGACCTAGCCACACAGCGTTTTCTACTTTTTTTGATTCTGTATCAAACACATCAATAAAAACCTTGCCAATTGCTTTACGTTTGGCTTCAGGGTCTGTTTTTCCATTCAATTCAGCATAAAAAAGTGAGGAAGCGTCAACACCCTTTACATTCAACCCCATTCCTTCGTAGGATTTCAAAACAGAATCGAATTCATTTTTACGCAATAATCCGTTATTCACAAAAATACAATGCAAATTTTTTCCTATTGCTTTATGAAGAAGTACTGCAGCAACTGTTGAGTCAACTCCTCCCGACAACCCCATAATCACTTGGTCATCTCCAATTTGAATCTTTAAATTATCTACTGTTTCTTCCACAAAAGAATTCGGTGTCCAATCTTGAGAAAAACCACAAATATCAACAAGAAAATTAGAAAGTAATTGAGTTCCTTCGGTAGAATGATATACCTCAGGATGAAACTGTATACCAAAAGTTAACTCATTATCTAACTGAAATCCAGCTATATGCACATCTTCCGTACTGCAAATAACTTGATAATCAGATGGTACCTCTACTATTGTATCGCCGTGTGACATCCAAACCTGGGATTGAACAGACATATTTTTGAAAAGAGCAGAATCATTTTTTTTAATTTCAACATGAGCCCTTCCATATTCTCTGATTTTGGATGGTAATACTTTACCTCCATATTGCTGAACAAGCAATTGAGCTCCGTAGCAAACACCCAATAATGGATAAACCCCTTTTATTTTTGATAAATCGGGCTTAGGTGCATTTAATTCTAAGGTTGAAAAAGGACTTCCAGAAAGTATAACCCCTTTTATTGAAGAATCTAATTCAGGAATTTTATTCCATGGGTGGATCTCACAATACACATTTAACTCTCTTACTCTTCTAGCAATAAGTTGCGTATATTGAGAACCAAAATCTAAAATCAGTAATTTCTCATGCATGTTCAAAGTTAGCTCGAATAATTGATTTATTGATTTAGCTACTTAGAAATTTATTCCATTTAACATTGTTTATAACTAGCCTAAAACAATAAAGGCGACCAAAAATGATCGCCTTACTATCTTCATAAAAAAGATTATTCTTTAATAAATTGTCGAACTACTGCTTTTTCTGAATTATACAATCCTAAGTAATATACTCCTGCAGAAAGTTTTTTACTCATTTCAATAGTTTTTGTTGCTTTTCCGTTAACAACATCTAATCTGAAATCAGAAACAAGTTGACCTTGAATGTTGAACAATTTGCAATCTAACTTATCACCGGATAATCCTTCAACAGTTAATTCAAAAATTCCATTGTTTGGATTTGGATACAATTGAATAATGTTAATTCCATTTTCATCCAATCCTACCAACTCTTCTACAACTATTGTAGTAGTACTAATGCAACCATTGTTGTCTTTTACATAACATGTATAAGTTCCAAGTGCTAAATTGGAGAACAATGATCCTGAATAATAATTCGTTCCATTAATACTATATGTGTAAGGAGTAAGACCACCTGTTCCTGTTAATGTAATGGTACCATTTGTTGTTGCTGTTGCCGTTCCTGTAGATACAGCGCTTACACCAACTTGAGTTGGTTCAGTAATGGTTGTATTAAATGTTTGCAAACAGCCATTTGCATCTTTTACAGTAACGGTGTAGTTACCAGCAGCTAAATTATTCACTACACTTTGAGCGTAAAAAGTTGTTCCATCAATGCTATAAACATATGGCGCTGTTCCACCTGATCCAACGGCTGAAATAGATCCGTTAGCATTTCCAAAACAGGTAATCATTGTTGGAACTGCGTTTAAATTCAAGACGGTTGGTTGAGATATAGTAATTGAAGTCTGACCAACACATCCGTTTGCATCTTTCGCATACACAGTAAATGTACCTGCTCCTAAACCTGTAAAACTAGCTGAATTTTGATATGTTGTTCCATCTATCGAGTATGTGTAAGAAGCTTGACCTCCAGTCGCTGAAGCGGTAATTGAAGCATTCTGAGCACCATTACATGTAATTTGAGCGGATTGAGTTGTTGAAGCAACTATTGATGCAGGTTGAGATAATGTAACTGAACCCGTACCAGAACAACCTGAATTATCAGTGATTGTGTAAGAATAAGTTCCAGGAGCAAGATTTGCAAATACAGCTGATGTTTGCGGCGTTCCATTATCCAAAGTATAAGTAAATGGCGCAGTACCACCTGTCGGAACTAATGTTACTTGACCTGAATTAGAGGAACATGTAGGTTGATTATTAACTGTTGAGCTAACCGTAAAACCATTTCCACCACCAACAGTTAATGTATATGTTTTCGAATCATTACAGATATTGTCATCCGGAGATGTTCCATTTACCGTTGTTGAGTTTACAGTTACCAAATTAGCACCATTTACCAATCCAGTTACAGTTACAAATATTGTATCTAATGCTCCAACACTTGTTAATTGAGTAGATGTATAATTTACATTCGTAAACGCCCCAGAACCAATTTGCCATTGAATAATTCCACTTGAAATTGGTGTAGTTCCCATATTTTGAACAACAATACCTAATTGAGTTGATGATCCACAAATACCACCCGGTGTAACTTGAAAAATCTCAGAAATTGAAGCGTCTTTAGCATCAGGATTCATTCTAATTGCACTCACATTGGATTTTGTGCTCGAGTTATGATAAACTCCTGTAAAATAGAATGTAACTCCATCAAAATCATCAATTGACATATGGTGATAATCTCCCCAACGGGTGTCACCTGTTTTTGACGAAGTACCTGCAATTATGGTAGTTTCAGGTACAGTCATTGTTCCTAGGGGATCACATGGTTTCCTACCAGTTAATTTCAACGATGGGAAATCTCCTGTGGTATTACTAGATGTAGAATAAGCCATAATGATATTTCCATTTTTGTCAATATTTATAGCAGGCATCCAACGACTTGTACCGGTTCCCGGAGCAAAAGTTCCTTCCTGATACTTTGTCCAAGTGGCTGTCGTAACGCCAGACGCCCTTCTCAACTCAATCCAACGTACTCCTGAACGATCTGCTCCATCCACATCAGTAGATAATGCCAAAACCATAGCTTGATGTGTATCAAAAACACGCATAGGTGCTTTATACATAACGGTTTCACGAAGTGGATCAAGGGTATTAGTTGTTCCTGGCTGTTTAATACAAGCAAAGCTTGTTAAACCGCATAATTTTGAATCTATTTCTGCTATAGATATATCTTGAATTTTTGTAACAGTAGCCGTACTTGCGGTCCAGTTAATTGTCATTTCCCACAATTCTATCCAGTCGTTTGTTGCGCTATCCGGTGTGCCGTTTGAATGTGATTCATCATCTCGATGTCTAACAAAAAGAGGCTTCATTCCAGATGGGGCAGCGTTATCACCTTCCAAATCAACTGGAGTGATTGATTGAAAACCAAATCCATTAAGAGAATAACCAATAGCAATTTTAATAAATGGTGAAGTCCCACCTGTCAATAAAGTACTTAATTTCATCGCGTATGTTGTCGGAGGTCCTCCTTGGTTAGTCGTAACCAATAACGCATCTGATGCTTCACTAAAACTCCATTTTGGATAATCTGGAAAAGATGTACAAGTAAAGGAATACGTGTAATAAGCGCCTTGAGGATTACTTGTTTGAGAAACGTGAACCAATAATTTATTTCCGGTACTAGAGAACTCTGTCAAAAACCAACGTCTCGCAGGTTTGTAATAAAGCACTATAGGATCACCTAATCCAGCTGAACCACCTAATGATTGCATGGTTAGAGAACTTGCTATAGTAGCACCTGTATTTTTATTAAAGATACGAAAAACAGCTCCACCATTTGAATTGGTTGATTGTATTACCACATTACTATCCGCGTCTACTGTTGGATCTGGCGGGGATAAATTTGTTCCGAGTCCTTGAAATTGCCACAATACAGTAGCAGAAGCAGCCTTTTCTGTATTTTGATGTTGTTGCCATACCCAATCAGGATTGTGCGTATTGGTGTTATCAACCTCAATTAGTTCACGTCCCTTAAAATTAGGCTTAATTACCTGATTTTTCGGTTCGGTTTGATTTTTGGGAGCAGTTACCAAATGGCTAATTGTTGGCGAAAAATACCCCATAAATTGAGATTCTTGACCAAAAAAGGAACTAGCACTAAGTAACAAGCAAAATGTAATTATTTTTCTCATAGTTTAAAGTTTAGGGTGTTAAATTACACAAATGCAAATTAAAATAATAAAAATGTTAATACTTTTTGCCTTTAATTTTGTAGAAAATTGATAATAAAAATATATATACTATTGATTTTTAATTCATTATATTAAAAAATCAAAACTCACCTCCAATCATTTTCTCGATTTTCAAAATGTTAATAAATCCATTACTTTCTGAAATTAATCAATATCTATTAACTCTATTTTTGTTTTCATGAAACCAAAAGGAAAGCTTATTATAATTGGGGGGGCTGTAGATAAAGGAAGTTTTACGGAAAGTGATTTTGAATCTCAAGTTGAAAATAATTTAAATTTCTTCGAAAAGGGAATTTTAAAACGAATTATCAATGAATCAATTAAAGGAACAGATTCTCGAATTGAAATTATTCCTACTGCATCTAAAATCCCTGAAATTGTTGGGCCAGAATATGCCAAAGCTTTTAGTTTTTTAGGAGCAACCAATGTGGAGGTTCTAAATATTCAAAAAAGAGAGGATGCCATTTCCGAAGAAAATTTAAATAGAATCATACAAGCAGATGTTGTTTTTTTTACAGGAGGAGATCAACTGAGATTAACTTCTATAATAGGTGGTACTCCAATACATGACAAAATACTCGAAAAGTATCAAGACAATGATTTTATATATGTTGGAACTTCCGCAGGAGCACACAGTGCCTCAAAAAGTATGATATACCAAGGATCAAGTCAAGAAGCTCTTTTAAAAGGGGAAATTAAAATAACGAGTGGTCTAGGGTTAATCGATCATGTTGTAATAGATACACATTTCGTGAAACGAGGAAGAATTGGACGTTTGTTTCAAGCTGTAGTAAGCAACCCGAAAGCATTGGGTATTGGTCTTGGAGAAGATACAGGGCTATTGGTTACTGACGGTGATCATATGGAAGCCCTTGGAACAGGATTGGTCATTTTGGTAGATGGTCGAAAAATTACAGATACGAATATCACAGACGTCAACCTAGGCGAGGCTATTTCAATCAAAAATTTAGTTGTTCATGTTATGAATAAAGGTGATATCTATCTGTTGTCTAGCCATGAAATGTCAATTCATAACTCAAATTAGTATTCCATGAAATTAATTATCCATGGTGGTTTTTTTAGTGAGTCTTCTCAGTCAGAGGAAACAAAAAAAGCGAAACAAGCAGCATTGGAGCGCATTTGTAAAAGTACGTTTGACTTTTTAGCAACTCATCATGCGGAAGAAACGGTTGTTTTTGCTATTGAACAACTAGAAAATGATCCATTGTTTAACGCGGGAATTGGATCTCAAATACAAAGTGATGGAAAAATAAGGATGAGTGCCTCTCTCATGAATGGTCAAAACAAAAAATTTAGTGGGGTCATCAATATACAGAACATTCAAAACCCAATAAAATTAGCCGCTAAACTAATGAGGGAAGAAGATAGGGTTCTAGGTGGAGATGGCGCTAATCTTTATGCTGAAAAACTAGAAATCCCTTACTTTTCAACAGAAACACCGGAGAGAAGAAAAGATTTTGAAGAAAAATTAAAATCAATTCGAACAAGTACAGTAGGATGTGTTGTATTAGACAAAAACAATCATATTGCGGCTGGCACTTCTACAGGTGGTAAAGGATTCGAGTTACCCGGACGTATTTCAGATTCAGCTACTGTTGCAGGAAATTATGCCAACGATTTTTGTGGAGTTAGTTGTACGGGTGTAGGTGAAGACATTGTTAGTGCAGCGGTTGCAACAAAAATTGTAACACGCGTTACCGATGGAATGCAAATAAACGACGCATTCAATAAAACATTTAATGAACTAGCAGAATTTGATGGTTTTGCTGGCGCTATTGCTATTGACAAGTTTGGAAATTTTTGTGTAAAACAATCCCATCCCAAAGTGGTTTATGCAAGTTTTGATGGATTGAATTTTACTGTTTTTGAATAATTTATGAAATTCTTTTTGCTTTCATTCTTGACTTTACTCCTAGTTGGTTGCAGTTCTGGTGTCAATTTGAATTTGTTTTCAATCGAAGAGGATAAAGAATTTGGAAAAAAAGTAGCCGCTGAAATTGAAGCTGATCCAAAATTTAAATTATTAGACAGTATTCAAAATCAAGAAGTGTATTCATATGTATATAAGATTCGAAACGAAATTTTGGAATCTGGAAATGTAGTCCATAAAAATGATTTTGACTGGCGAATCCGAATTATTCAAGATGACTCTACATTAAATGCTTTTTGTACCCCAGGTGGTTATATCTATGTGTACACAGGGATTTTGAAATTTTTAGATTCAGAAGATCAACTTGCTGGTGTTATGGGTCATGAAATTGCTCATGCCGATTTAAGACATTCCACTCGTCAAATGACAGAAATGTTCGGTATACAGTTGATTTTGGAATTAATTGCAGGTGATTCAAAAAGTGTAAAAGATATCACCTCAGGATTAATTGGGTTAACATTTTCTCGGTCTCATGAAAAGGAGGCAGATGAACAATCGGTAAATTATTTATGCCCAACAAAATACAATGCCGCTGGGGGTTCTGGTTTTTTTGAGAAATTAATAAAGAAAGGAAATTCAAATAATCCGCCTGTTTTTTTGAGTACTCATCCTGACCCGGGAAATAGAGTAGAAAAATTTAAAGAAATTAAAACCGAAAAAGGTTGCACTGGAATAGAAACATATGCTTCTGAATTTAAACGAATTATGAGTAAGTTACCTTAGTTCTTTGTGCAAGTAATCCCAAGATAATCCAAAAAATTGGGGCAACAGCTATAACGCTAATATTAAAAAAGGCTTGAATTAAATAGGCCAATACCACTAATAAAAGTAAGGTTTTACTGTTTTCTTTAAATAGAAATTTTATATTTTGGATAAAAATCAAACTGATTAAAGAAAGATAAACCAACAAAGATGGAATACCTGTTACGGCTGCTATGTGTAAAAACTCATTGTGTGCCTTATCTATAGAAGTTTTCTTTACTCGATAATAAGCATTAATTTCTTTTTTGTGTTCAGCATGAATTACTGTTTTCAAATTTTCTGGACCAGTTCCTAAAATTGGATTATTTTGAATGACATGCCAAGTAATTTCCCAAATTTTTAATCGACCCGAACCACCATATTCGTTATTCATTGCTAGTTCTTTTTTGATGGTTCCTGATCTCGTACTGAGCGCATTTTTCTTGGTTTTATTCAATGTAAAAGTTATAGCAACCATTAATACAATTGAAATTAAAAAGGAATCCCATTTATCTCTATGGAAAATCACAATTGAAATGGTAATCAATATCAATATAGTTGCGAATGATATCCAACAACTTCGAGTTTGAGCAACTAGTAAAGTGGAAAAAAACAAAGAGAAAAATAATCCATAGTACCACTTTTTAAAGTAAATAAATAATCCTAAGGCTAATACCGTAAGCATGACAACCAATGATCCTAAAAAATTTTGGTTTCCTATTGTTGAAAAAATCATGGATCTAAATCGCTTGTAAATCACCAAAGGATCAAATTGATAATATTGAACTAGAGCATAAATAGACACAAAGGATAGTACAGAAAAAGTAGAAATAATTTTCTTGTGTGTAGGTTTCATGTAGTTCTTCGCTGCGTAGAAAAGTATGGCATAAATCAACAAAGTAGCAAATCCTTCAAACCTTCCCGCTTTGGAAGTTTCACCAGCAAATGCCAATAAAGGATTGTATGCAAAAATGGATGAAATAAATTGCAATAAAACATAAACAACCAAAAGCCAACTAATAAGGCTATTATCCCATTTTTTTTCTAAAATCAGCAAGATTAGAATGGAAATTCCAGCAGCAACCAATAATGGACCTTTAATCGTATCAAAAATATCCCCAACATCAATCGGTATGATAACAACTGGTAGTAAAGCAGCTAAAATCCATAGAATTCGATCAATCCATATAGCGTATTTCGATTCCTGTGATTCTTCCAAACTCATCATGCGCAAATATACACTTAGTATTTACTGTTCAAAAGGATTGTCGAAAAATCTTATAGGTTAGAAAATGAATTTTAACTATTTTTATCGACAAAAGGATAAATAAATGAACTATTTCAGAAAGAAAAGTATTCAAGATATTCATAAGCAAATTGAAGCGGGCCAAAGTGATTCTCATGAATCCTTAGGAAAACATTTAAAAACAAGAGATTTGGCAGCTTTTGGAATTGCGGCAATCATTGGAGCCGGAATTTTCAGCACAATAGGTCAAGCAAGTTACCAAGGTGGGCCTGCTGTTATTTTCTTGTTTTTATTTACAGCAATTGCTTGCGGATTTGCGGCTTTTGCTTATGCAGAATTCGCTTCCATGGTTCCTGTTTCTGGTAGTGCTTACACCTATTCTTACGTTGCTTTTGGTGAGATTATAGCCTGGATTATTGGATGGGCATTAATCATGGAATATGCTATTGGAAATATTACCGTCGCAATTTCATGGAGTGACTATTTTACCACCTTATTGGAAAGCATTCAAATAAAATCAATTGGATTAAATGGTATTCATTTACCGGAATGGATTCAGATGGATTTTGTTACTGCCTCCAATGGTTATTCAAGTGCATTATCGATGATGGAAGCTGGAAAATCATTTTCCTCACTCGAACCAGCTATTCAAAATGCTTATGTAGCTTGGACCAACTCTCCTACCCTATTTGGGTTTCATATGATTTTTGATTTACCAGCTTTGTTTATAATCATTCTCATTACTTGGCTTGTTTACCGGGGAATGAAAGAAAGTAGAAATGCATCCAATGTCATGGTTATAATTAAATTGGCCATTATATTATTAGTAATTGCTGTTGGGATTTTTTATGTGGATACAGAAAATTGGAATCCATTTGCACCCAATGGGGTTTCAGGAATATTAAAAGGAGTTTCAGCTGTATTTTTTGCCTATATCGGATTTGATGCTATATCGACCACTGCTGAAGAATGTGAGAATCCACAACGTGATTTACCAAGAGGAATGATGTGGGCGATTATCATTTGTACAATACTCTATATAATTATTGCCCTTATTTTAACTGGAATGGTCAATTATACTGAATTAGCTGTGGGAGACCCTTTGGCTTATGTTTTTGAAAAATTAAATTTAAAATGGATGTCAGGAATTATCGCCGTAAGTGCTGTTGTTGCAATGGCTTCTGTTTTACTCGTTTTTCAAATGGGTCAACCACGTATATGGATGAGCATGAGTAGAGATGGTTTATTACCTAAGAAATTCTCTAACATTCATCCCAAATACAAAACTCCTTCTTTTGCTACTATCGTTGTTGGATTTATTGTTGCGATTCCAGCTTTATTTATGAATTTAAAGATGGTGACGGACTTATGTAGCATTGGAACGCTATTCGCTTTTGTACTTGTTTGTGGAGGAGTATTGGTACTGCAAAACAAAAAAGATATTCCTAGAGGCAAATTTAAAACACCTTATATAAACGGGAAATATGTAATGCCTATTTTAGTTGTATTTTCATTGGTATTGCTTTTCACAAAATATAAAAATGAAACACTGGATTTCTTAACCAATAAAAAAGAAGCGAAATCATCGTCTGAATTATTAAGCGAATTGACTCCTTCAGAAATATCTACTTTACGCACCAATCATATGAAAGTTGATTCCGTTAAAATGCGAACATGCAATAATGACATTTATACTTTTTTCACTGATTCAAATCGCGTTCAATTGCAAAACGAGTTGAAACAAAATCAATTTAACAAAAGCGAATCATTTTTCTTCAAAGAAGGATTTAATCTTTTTGCGCACAAAATACCAACCTGGATATTTATAGTTTTTACGTTATTTATTTCCATCATGGCCGTTAAAAATAATTTATCCCTCATACCAATTTTAGGTTTACTTTCCTGTTTATACATGATGAGTCAACTGGAATTGTCTAATTGGATTTATTTTACCGGTTGGTTGTTAATTGGGCTTGTGATTTACTTTGGTTACAGCGCTAAACACTCCAAACTGCATAACAAAGCATAAAAAATCAGTTGAACGAACCCATTTTTTCTGTACTTTTGCAGTCCAAAAAAATTCAATTCCATGTTTGAAAATCTTACCGAGAAATTTGAAAGAGCCTTTAAGGTTTTAAAAGGCCAAGGTCAAATAACAGAAATCAATGTTGCTGAAACGTTGAAAGAAGTTCGAAGGGCTTTATTGGATGCTGATGTCAATTTCGCCACTGCAAAAAACTTTACCAATATTGTTAAAGAAAAAGCATTAGGAAGAAATGTATTAACAGCGGTTTCTCCGGGTCAATTGATGATCAAAATTTGCCATGAAGAATTAGTCGAATTAATGGGTGGAAACGAAAGTGAAATCTCATTAAAAGGAAATCCTGCTATCGTTCTGATGTCTGGTTTACAAGGTTCAGGTAAAACCACTTTCACAGGAAAACTTGGTAATTATTTAAAAACAAAAAAAGGGAAACAAGTTTTATTGGTTGCTTGTGATGTTTACCGTCCAGCAGCGATTGACCAGCTACATGTACTTGGTGAACAATTAGGTATTGAAGTATATTCAAATAAGGAAGAAAAGGATCCCGTAAAAATTGCTCAAGATGCTATCCAGTTTGCACGCAGCAAGTCATTTAATGTGGTCCTTGTCGATACAGCAGGTCGTCTAGCAATTGATGAACAAATGATGAATGAAATCGCTCGAATCAAAGAAACGATTCAGCCTTCTGAAACATTATTTGTTGTGGATTCAATGACCGGGCAAGATGCGGTAAATACAGCAAAAGCCTTTAATGATAAAATTAATTTTGACGGTGTCGTTTTAACAAAATTGGATGGGGATACCCGAGGTGGAGCTGCCCTAACAATTAAAGCAATTGTAGATAAACCCATTAAATTCGTTGGTACAGGCGAAAAAATGGATGCGCTAGATGTTTTCTACCCAACACGGATGGCCGATCGTATTTTGGGTATGGGAGACGTTGTGTCATTGGTAGAACGTGCCCAAGAACAGTTTGACGAAGAAGAAGCGAGAAAGCTACAGAAGAAAATCATGAAAGATCAGTTTGATTTCAATGATTTTTTAGCTCAATTGCAACAAATAAAAAAAATGGGAAATATGAAAGATTTGATGGGCATGATACCAGGAATGGGAAAAGCTATCAAAGATGTTGATATTCAAGATGACGCGTTTAAACACGTGGAAGCCATTATTCAAAGTATGACACCAAAAGAACGTTCAAATCCAGCCTTGTTAAATAACTCAAGAAGAATGAGATTAGCAAAAGGAAGTGGAACGAACTTACAAGAAGTCAACAAATTAATCAAACAATTTGATGACATGAAAAAAATGATGAAGCTAATGAGTAACCCAAGAAATATGGCGAGCATGATGAGTCAAATGAAAGGGATGAAAGGCGGAATGCCGGGTATGTAATTTACCCCCTTCTATTCTGGTGCTAATCTTAGAACTATACCGTCGATAGAATCATTCAAATGTATTTGACAACCTAAACGACTATTCGATTTTACATGAAATGCTTGGTCTAGCATATCTAGCTCTGCATCACTTTGTTCAGGTAACTCTGTATCCGACTCCAAGTAACATTGACATGTTGCACACAAAGCCATACCACCACACTCACCAAGAACGGGTAAATCATACGCTTTGCATAATTCCATGATATTCATATTCATATCGGTTGGACCCACTAAATCATGGGGATTTCCTTCACGATCAATAATTGTTACTTGTATTTCATTATTCATAATGCAAATGTAAGAGGAATTGAATTATTATCAAGGCAAAGTTAATTTTTGACCAATTTGTAATTTGTCAGATTTAAGTTTATTCATCTTTTTTAGTTGCGTTACACTTGTTTTGTATTTGGCAGCAATTCCAGAAAGTGTTTCTCCTTTTTTAACTATATGGATTTTAGGCTTCTTACTAATAGCCTTAACTTCTTTCGTATTTTTTGGTGTTTCTGCCGTTATGTTTTTCTTTGGAACTTCAATACTAGTTTTATTTTGAGTTGTCTGCTCAAGTGATTTAATTGTAAGAGAATCAACAAGTAATGTATCTTTTGGTAATGGAAGTAGCGGTTTTCTTTCTATAAGTAGTTGTTGAGGTGGATTAGATAAATACCTCGCAAACCCAGTTAGGATGGCGTTACAATATAACTCTCCTTTGAGTACATATCCTTGCTGCGTTAAATGAATTTGATCACTTTTTGCGATTCCACTATTCAACCACTTCCTCATGGATTTCTTACCACCTGAAATGGCAAAATAATCATATAATACGATTGGATTCTTCTCTGCAAAACGCCTTAAAAATCCAGCATACTCAGCTGTTGCTGTTATATTTTTTCCATTTACCGTAAAATCCTGCACACTTGGTATAAGGATGCAAGTATTTGGCAGTACTTCTTTAATTCGATTAATTGATTTCGTCAGATTATTAATGAAATAAACAGAATCAAAATTACCTCCAGCCAAATCATTGGTTCCATAATCTAAAATTATTAAATCAGGGTTAACATATTTAATTTGCTCCTCAAATAAATCTTGTTTTAAAAAGCTAAGCAAACTTGCCCCGTTAATCCCTACAGAATTATAGCTAACACCAAGGTTATCTGAAGTTGAAAGTTGAATGCCATACAATTCAAATTCACGTTGGGTTGAATCTGTTTTATCCACCTTAAACTCGATTGAATTATTAAATGGTTGCGTTAATTTAAGTTCAAATCGATTATTCAACTCAGAAGAAATGGAAATAGGAAACCAAGGGCCTGATTCTGCAAGGCGATACTTCAATTGAAAACTTGAATCCGTTGATTTTAAAAATAAGGTAATTAAATTTACTCTACGCAGTTCTTCCTTACTAGTGTAAAATTGTACGTGAAACCCAGCTGTTGAATCAATCGTTCTAATAGTCACTCCCGAAATTCCTAGGGAATGTTTAATCTCTTTATTGATATTTTTTGAACTAGTCCAATTTCCACTCATTTTGGTTTTATAGTCATAGGCAGCATGGGTGCCAGCTGCAGCATAAGGAAATACGAACCCTCTACCCGAATACCCATAGAGTTTTTGGAAATTATCTCTAATTATTCCAGGAGCCTGATCATATTGAACATGTGAATCACCAAAATGAAGAATAGTGACTTTTTTACGATTGGTCAACTTTAATTGATCAAAAAATGGTTGTATTGAATTGATATTATAGTATTCAATTTCATTTGTTTCGTAATCAATAAAAGGAAGTTTTTTAGAATAACTGAGTTGTTTAACAATTGAAATTGAATCCAAGTAATTTACTTGACTTTTTACAGGTAATAATGAAAATAAGAAAAGTAAACCAAGTAAGAATTTCATTCCAAAAATTAAATTAAAATCAATTTACAAAAAAAACGTCGATTATTACATATAATCGACGTTTAGAAAGTTAAGATTTAAGGTATTTTAACCCTATTACTTTGATTTATCTTTTGTTTTTGGTTTAGAAATAACCACAGCCAAATCATCTTCAGCTGCATTTACATCCATTTGAATCGTATCTCCTTCATGCAAATTAGATTGAATAATTTCCTCTGCTAATGGATCTTCAATATACTTCTGCAACGCTCGTTTTAAAGGTCTTGCACCAAATTTTTCATCGTATCCTTTATCTACGATAAAATCTTTTGCTTTTTCAGTAAGTTCAAGATTATATCCCAAATCTTCGATGCGCGTAAATAATTTCGCTAATTCTAAATCAATGATTTTATGAATTTCTTCTCTACCCAATGATTTAAACATAATAATGTCATCAACACGATTTAAAAACTCAGGAGAAAATGCTTTTCGTAATGCATTTTGAATAACCGTTTTGGCATTATCATCTTTCGCTGCTGCTTGTGACTTCGTACCAAAACCAACCCCACTTCCAAAGTCTGCCAATTGTCTTGCTCCGATATTGGATGTCATAATCAAAATAACATTTTTAAAATCAATTTTACGACCCAAACCATCGGTCATATGCCCATCATCCAATGCCTGAAGCAATAAATTAAAAACGTCTGGATGAGCCTTCTCAATTTCATCCAACAATACAATGGAATAAGGTTTTCTTCTTACTTTTTCTGTTAACTGACCACCTTCTTCATATCCTACATATCCTGGAGGAGCTCCTACCAAACGTGAGATAGAAAATTTCTCCATGTATTCAGACATATCAATTCGAATCAATGCTTCTTCAGAATCAAATAAATATTTGGCAAGAACTTTTGCTAATTGAGTTTTCCCAACACCCGTTGGCCCAAGAAAGAAGAAGGAACCGATTGGTTTATTTGGATCTTTTAATCCCGCACGATTTCGTTGTATCGCTTTAACTACCTTACTAACGGCCTCATCTTGACCAATCACTTTTCCACGTAACTCCTCTCCCATTTTGGCTAACCTACCTGTTTCTTTTTCAGAAACACGAGTTACAGGAATTCCACACATCATTGAAACAACCTCCGCAACATGTTCATCAGTAACCGTTACCCGATTCGCTTTTGAATCATCTTCCCATTTTTTCTTAGCTGCTTCAAGTTCTTCCTGAAGTCTACGTTCGTTATCTCTTAATTCAGCAGCTTTTTCATATTGTTGCGATTTAATCACTTCATTTTTCTGCTCCTTCAATGCTTCAATTTGAGATTCTACATCTAAAATTTCTTTCGGAACATTAATATTAGTTAAATGAACGCGTGAACCTACTTCATCTAGAGCATCTATCGCTTTATCCGGTAAATGACGGTCGGTAATATATCTTTCCGTTAATTTGACGCACGCAGCAATCGCCTCATCAGTATAAGTAACGGAATGATGATCTTCATATCGTTCTTTGATATTATTCAAAATTTGAATTGTCTCATCAATGGTAGTTGGTTCAACCAACACTTTTTGGAACCTGCGTTCTAATGCACCGTCTTTTTCAATATATTGTCTATATTCATCTAAAGTAGTAGCACCAATTGCTTGCATTTCTCCGCGAGCTAATGCCGGTTTGAACATATTCGAAGCATCCAAAGACCCGCTCGCTCCTCCAGCACCAATTATAGTATGAATCTCATCTATGAATAAAATGATATCCGGATTTTTTTCAATCTCCGCCATCACGGCTTTCATTCGCTCTTCAAATTGTCCACGGTATTTTGTACCAGCAACCAATGAAGCTAAATCCAATGAAATGATTCTTTTATTAAACAATACACGGGAAACTTTACGTTGAACGATTCTCAACGCCAATCCTTCAGCAATAGCACTTTTACCCACTCCTGGTTCACCGATTAATATAGGATTGTTTTTCTTTCTTCTGGATAAAATTTGACTCACGCGTTCGATTTCCTTTTCGCGTCCAACAATTGGATCTAATTTACCAATTTCAGCCATTTTAGTTAAATCCCTTCCGAAATTATCTAAAACAGGAGTTTTTGATTTGGGATCTGCCGATTTTCGTTGACCAGCAAAAGATTCTCCTTCCTCCTCTTGACCACCAGGAAATTCCGCACGTGGATTTATCTGTTCTTCTCTCATAGCTTCATATTCATCTTTAACATTTTCATATAAAATCCCATACTTGTTCAACACGGAACAAGACACACTATTTTCATCTCTCAAAATACTCAACAATAAATGCTGAGTGCCAATCACTGGACTTTTAAATTGCTTAGCCTCCAAATATGTCATTTTGATTATCCGCTCAGCTTGTTTAACAAGTGGAATATTAGTTGACATCAAAGGAAAATCCACAGATGACTTACTCAACACGGACTCTAATTCGGTTCTAATTATATTCAAATCAATTTGAAACTCATTGATTAATCGAATAGCTGTACCATCGTTTAATCGTAATAGTCCCAATAAAATATGCTCTACAGTAATATACTCATTTTTCAGGCGAATCGCTTCATCCTTACTCATCGAAATTACATCTTTAACACGTGGTGAAAATTTTGCTTCCATATGTGATAAAATAAATTTTAAAGCCAAAAAGGCATTGATACAAATATACAAGTTAATTTTTTCAAACTATTGTATTTTATTCACATTTTACAACCGAAATTTGTTAGTAAAAAGTGAAGCGTCAAAGGCCGCCCGATGCATTAATTATTAATTTTGCTTCTTGCATACTTATACAAGCTAAATAACAAGAAAATATGGCAGACGGAGAAAAAATAATTCAAATCAATATTGAGGATGAAATGAAATCGGCTTACATCGATTATTCGATGTCCGTAATTGTTTCAAGAGCGCTTCCTGATGTACGTGATGGATTCAAACCAGTTCACCGTAGAGTATTGTACGGAATGCAGGATTTAGGCGTATTTTCCAATAGACCTTACAAGAAATCTGCAAGAATTGTCGGTGAAGTACTCGGTAAATATCACCCACATGGAGACAGTTCAGTATATGACACCATGGTTCGTATGGCGCAAGAATGGTCGTTGCGATATCCTTTAGTTGATGGTCAAGGTAACTTCGGTTCAGTGGATGGTGACAGTCCAGCAGCTATGCGTTATACAGAAGCAAGACTTCGAAAAATAGCAGAAGAAATGCTAGAGGATCTTGATAAAGAAACGGTTGATTTTACTCCAAACTTTGATGATAGTTTGACAGAGCCTTCCGTGATGCCAACAAAAATCCCTAACCTCTTGGTAAATGGAGCTTCTGGTATTGCAGTAGGTATGGCAACCAACATGGCACCTCATAATTTAACTGAAGTCGTTGATGGTATCATTGCTTATGTAGATAACAAGGATATTGATGCGGAAGAATTATTAACTTATGTGAAAGGACCCGATTTCCCTACCGGGGGAACTATATATGGATACGATGGCGTACGCGAGGCTTTACTTACTGGTAGAGGAAGAATCGTTATGCGTGCTAAAGCGGAAATTGAAGAACACAATGGACGTGAACAAATCATTGTAACAGAGATTCCATATCAAATCAACAAAGCTGAAATGATTAAAAAAACAGCTGAGTTAATTAACGATAAAAAAATTGAAGGGATTTCCGATTTACGTGATGAATCTGACCGTAATGGTATGCGAATCGTTTATGAAATTAAGCGAGATGCAATTGCCAATGTTGTGTTAAATAAATTATACAAGTACACCTCTTTACAAACTTCATTTTCAGTTAATAACATATGTTTGGTTGAAGGAAGACCAAGGTTATTGAATTTGCGAGATATGATTCAATATTTCGTTGAATTTCGTCATGAAGTTGTTATTCGTCGAACACAGTTTGAACTTCGAAAAGCAGAAGAAAGAGCGCACATCTTGGAAGGATTAATTATTGCTTCAGATAACATTGATGAGGTAATAGAGATTATTAAAACATCTTCTAGTCCAGATGCGGCAAGGGAAAGATTGTCTGAACGTTTTGGACTTTCTGAAATTCAAACTCGTGCCATTGTTGACATGCGTTTGCGTCAATTAACTGGTCTTGAGCAAGATAAATTGCGTGCTGAATATGATGATTTGGTGAAATTAATTGCTGATTTGAGAGATATTTTAGCTAATGAGTCACGTCGAATGGAAATCATTAAAAATGAATTAATTGAAGTGCGTGCGAAATATGGTGATGCTAGACGTTCTGTAATAGAATACGCAGCCAGTGAAATGCGCATGGAAGATTTGATTGCTGACGAAGAAGTAGTGATAACAATTTCTCATGCTGGGTATATCAAACGTACTAATTTAACCGAATACAAAGTACAAAACCGTGGGGGAATGGGATCTAAAGGATCAGCAACTCGTGATCAAGATTTCTTGGAACACCTGTTTGTTGCAACTAACCACAATTATTTGTTAATCTTTACGGAAAAAGGGCGATGCTTCTGGATGCGGGTGTATGAAATTCCGGAAGGAAGTAAAACATCCAAAGGAAGAGCTATCCAAAATTTGATTAACATTCCACAAGATGATAAAGTGAAGGCGTATGTGAAAGTAAACGACTTAACTGATAAGGATTATGTAGAAAACAACTTTATCGTAATGTGCACGAAACAAGGTGTAATCAAAAAAACATCCTTGGAAGCATATTCTCGACCTCGTTCAAATGGTATTAATGCAATCACTATTCGTGATAATGATGAATTATTAGAAGCAAAATTAACAAACGGTACGAATGAAATCGTATTAGCTACCAATTCAGGTAGAGCAATTCGATTTAATGAGTCTACAGTAAGACCAATGGGTAGAAATGCATCCGGGGTTCGAGGTGTTTCGCTTGCAAATAACGACGATGCTGTAATTGGAATGATTTGCGTAGAAGACGTTTATTCGACCATTTTAGTAGTTTCTGAAAAAGGATACGGAAAACGAACATTCTTGAATGACCCAGAGGATAAAGAACCGGTTTACCGAATCACAAATCGCGGAGGTAAAGGGGTAAAAACATTGAATATTACTGAAAAAACAGGTAAATTACTTTCCATATTAAATGTTTCTGATGAAGAAGATTTAATGATCATCACGCGCAATGGTATCACTATCCGTATGCACATTGATACAATCAGAACAATGGGTAGAGCCGCACAAGGCGTTCGATTGATTAATCTTAAATCGAATACTGAAATTGCAGCGATTGCTCGTGTACCAAGATCCGAAGATGAGGAAGAGATAGGTGAAATTTTAGAAAACCCATCAGAAAATCAAACTAAAGAAGGAAATGGCACAGTAATTGAAAATGGCGCTGACGAATAATTATGTATACCTTTGTATTTTAACTTAAATTTATGAAAAAACTATTTGTTTGTGTTGGGTTGGTAACTGCAACACTTTTAATGGGAAATGATTTACTGGCTCAATCAAAAAACGTACAAGATGCCTTCAGTAAATTCAAATTAGTATCACCGAAAAATGATGCTGAAAAAAATCAACGCATTTTAGAGGAAGCTAAAACGTTTATTGATGCTGCTGCGGATAATGCTGAAACGAAAGAAGATCCAAAAATGCATTTTTATCGTGCTCAAATTTATATGTCTCTTTATGAAACAGGCGCACAACAAGCGATGCTTTCTGGTAAAGCTGACCAAACAAAATTAGAAGGCTACAAAAATACAGCTGCAACAAGTTTCTTGTTTTGTTTGAATGAACCAAAGAAAAAATACCAAAGTGATGTAAAAACAATGGTAGAAATGAAATATACGATGTTTTTTGAAATGGGTGTAAAATCCTATAACGAAAAACAATACGAGCAAGCTTTAATGATGTTCTTCCAAGCCTATGATGTAAAAACGATGGTGAAAATGGAGGCCAGTGAAGCAAAAAACAATGCTATCATTAGTTTAAATCAAGTAGTTGAGAAGTTAACTAAAGGAGAAACTCCTGATTTTAAATCGGCTATCGCCTTAGTTGAACAAATTAGAACTGCTTTCCCAACGGATATTGACTTGATTATCAGTTTAATAAATATTCATTTAAGAAATAATGATTTAATCTCTGCTGAAAAATACATGAGCGAGGCTGTTGGTTTAGATCCTAACAATAAAGTGTTACATTATAACTTAGGTACTTCATACATGACGCAAGGGTTAAATGAAAAAGCAGAAGCATCTCTGAATAAAGCCTTAGAAATTGATCCTGCATACAAAGATGCTCAATATCAATTAGGTGCACATTTATACAACTGGGCAAATGAAGTGAAAGCAGAAGCTGGACAATTAAACTCAAACGATCCAAAAGTTACTGAGCTTGAAAATAAATCGGATGAATTATTGAAAAAAGCATTAGTTGTTTTGGAAAAATACATTGATAGTAATCCTGATGATAAAGATGTATTGGGTATTATTTACAAAACGTATTACAAATTAGGTAATTCAGATAAAGGAAAAGAATTTAAAGCACGATTTGATGCACCGGCAACTAAGTATCCTGAAGCTCCATATGGAACACCATCATCAACAACTAAATCAAGTTCAGGTGATGTAAAAAGCATTTCTTATTTTTATAATTGCTACAACAATAAATATGTTACCGTAACATTTACAAAAGTCGGAGAAGATACAAATTGGAAGAAATCAGAAACCGAAACTACTCCTTGTCATAATTAATTTATCACAACCTATTTTTAAAAGCTGTTTGATTCTTTCAAGCAGCTTTTTTTATTTACATTTGCTCCTATGCACATTGCAATAATCGGTAATGGATTTAGTGGATTAATGGTTGCTCGCCATTTGGTGGATAATGGTGATTCGAATTTAAGAATTTCCATTTTTGAAAAACAACACCAACCGGGTCGTGGCATTGCCTATTCTCCTCAATCCGACAAAGTATTACTCAATGTCATTGCATCAAAAATGAGTGCGTTTCCTGATGATCCAAATCATTTTGTAAGATGGGTATCGAAACAGACTCCCTTTCTAAAAGATGATATTCAGCTAATTAAACATTCCTTTTTATCTCGATCCATTTATGGTGAATATTTAAATTCAATTTGGTCGGAAACCATCGAACTTGCTAAGAATAAAAAGATAAAAATAGCATTTTTCACTTGCGAAATCACCAACCTAACACTACAATCCGATCAGGTTATCTTGAATGCCAATTCTTCTGAATTTGTTTCAGATCGGGTGGTGCTCGCTACTGGAAATCAATTACCTGGTAACCCAAAGGATATTGAAAAGAAAAATATTGATAACAACCGATATTTTCAAAATCCGTGGAAATACTCCTTACAGGAAATTGATCCAAACAAACCTATTTTTATTTTAGGAAATGGACTGACAATGGTTGATACGGTTATACAATTGAGAGAACAAAAAATAAAGAATCAAATCATTTCTTTGTCTCCACATGGATTTCATATTTTACCGCATCGAAATTTCGCTTATTCCCTACCCGATTGGGTTTCAGAATTAACAGAAACTCCTACTTTATTGGAATTGGTATCAGAAATTAACAAGCAATTAAAAGCCTTACAGAAGCATGGAATTTCAGCAGAACCACTAATCGATAGTTTACGTCCACATACTCAGCGTTTTTGGAGGGGCTTTAGTAACTCGGAAAAGAAACGGTTTATGCGACATTTCCGACATTTGTGGGGATTAGCTCGACACCGATTACCATTCATAACCTATGATTTAATTCAAAAAGAACGAATCAATGGCTCCTTATCGATCATTTCGGGCAGCATTATATCAATAGCTGATAGAGAAAATGAAATTGAGATTACTTATTTTGATCATTCTTTAAAACAAAATCGGTGCATTTCAACTACTGCATTAATCAACTGCACTGGTCCTGAATCAAATATTAATAAAACGGATTCTCAACTATTACAAAACTGCTTAAAGAAAGGATACATCAGCCAAGATGAACTTAAACTTGGTATTTCGACCAATATTAAATCCTTTCAGACAATCAATTCTGAGGGGAATGAAAATGCTCAACTCGTTGCAATTGGAAATCTCTTACGTGGAGAACTGTGGGAAAGTACAGCGGTAAACGAATTACGCATTCAAGCTAAAAATCTTGCATCTGCAATCCTTCGAAAATAAAAAGTTCTGCTACTATTTTTCTATCTTTGCAGCAATTCTATTTTAAAGATTTCTTTATGGCAAAAGCAACAAGAGTGGAAACTTCATCAGCAATCGATTTCGAAACCTTCAAAGCACAAGTATTAGCTGATTTCAAACTCGCCTGTGAATCGAGAGAAACCTCGTTAATGGGTAGAAAAGAAGTTTTAACCGGAAAGGCAAAATTTGGAATTTTTGGTGATGGAAAAGAATTAGCTCAAATTGCTTTAGCGAAACAATTTAGAAATGGAGATTTTCGTTCAGGTTATTATCGTGATCAAACCCTAATGATGGCAATTGATCAACTAACTATTGAACAATATTTTTCAGGACTTTACGCACATACAGACGTAACTTTAGAACCTCAATCTGCCGGAAGACAAATGGGCGGTCATTTTGCCACACGAAATTTAGATTCGAATGGAGAATGGAAAAATTTGATGGAACAAAAAAATAGTTCGTCTGATATTTCCCCAACAGCTGGTCAAATGCCTCGTTTGGTTGGATTAGCAATGGCCTCAAAAGTATATCGAAATAATAACGATTTAGGTTCAAACCCAGCATTTAATAAATTCACTCAAGGCGGAAATGAAGTAGTTTTTGGTACAATTGGAGATGCTTCTACTTCCGAAGGTCCTTTCTGGGAATCAATAAATGCCATTGGGGTGATGCAAATTCCAGTGGTTATGTCAATTTGGGATGATGGTTATGGTATTTCCGTGCCACGAGAATTTCAAACAACCAAAGGAAGTATATCCGAAGCCTTATCAGGTATGCAACGCACAGCGGACAAACCTGGTTTTGAAATATTAATTACCAAAGGGTGGGATTATGTGCATTTGTGTGAGACATATGAAAAAGCTACCAACATAGCGCGAGAGGAACATGTTCCAGTATTAGTTCATGTACAAGAAGTAAATCAACCCCAAGGTCATTCAACATCAGGATCTCATGAACGTTACAAATCAGAGGAACGTTTGAAATGGGAAACAGACTTTGATTGCATCAATAAATTCAAGGAATTCATTTTAAATTTCAATAAAAATGGATTAACCATTGCCAATGAAAATGAACTGGATGAAATTCATTCTGTAGCGAAAAACAAAGTGCGTGATGCGAAAAATAAAGCATGGAAGCAATTTACAGATGAAATAAAGAAAGATCAACTTGAGGCAGTTGCCATTTTGAAACAAGTTGCAGAACAATCAATCAATCGCGTTTTCATAGAAAAAGAAATTGAAGCCTTAGAAAAAGCATTTGAGCCTGTTCGAAAAGATATTTTGACCATTGCTCGTAAATGTTTACGCTTGGCAGTGAATGATAACACGGAAACAAAAAAATTATTATCCGCTTGGATTGAAAGTCAATTTTCAATCAATTATAATCGATATAGTTCATACCTGCATTCAGAATCAGCACATTCTGCATTAAGGGTAACACCTATACCAGCAATCTATGATGAAACCTCTACCATGGAAGATGGACGAATTATTTTGCGTGAAAACTACCGAAAAATTCTAAGTGAACGACCTGAAGTACTTGTTTTTGGAGAAGATGTTGGTGGAATTGGAGGTGTAAATCAAACATTAGAAGGATTACAAAGTCAATTTGGCGTTAATCGTGTATTTGACACAGGAATTCGTGAATGCACAATAATTGGTCAAGGTATTGGAATGGCTATGAGAGGATTACGTCCCATTGCTGAAATTCAATATTTGGATTATTTGCTTTACGCCATTCAGGTCATGTCTGATGATTTAGCTACCGTTCAGTACAGAACCAAGGGAGGACAGAAAGCACCATTAATCGTTTCAACCAGAGGACATCGTTTAGAAGGAATTTGGCATAGCGGTTCACCAATGGGAATGATTGTTAATTCTATTCGTGGAATACATGTTTGTGTACCTAGAAATATGGCTAAAGCAGCTGGATTTTACAATACACTACTTGCGTCCGATGAACCAGCATTGGTGATAGAACCGTTAAATGGGTACCGAACAAAGGAAAGAATGCCCGTAAATATTGGAGAATTTAGAGAACCACTTGGAGTTCCAGAAGTAGTGCGCGAAGGTAAAGATATTACTATTGTTTCCTATGGCTCAACATTTAATTTATGTGAAATAGCAGCAAAACAATTGGTAGAATTAGGGATTGATGTTGAATTAATTGATGTTCAAACACTTATTCCTTTTGATTTAGATCATCTTATTGCTGATTCTATCGAGAAAACAAATCGTTTGTTAATTATTGATGAAGATGTGAGCAGCGGGGCAACTGGCTATATGTTGGATAAAATTCTTGTTGAGCAAAAAGCATATTATCATTTGGATGCTGCTCCTGAAACCATGAGTGCAAAAGACCATAGACCAGCATATGGTACAGATGGTGATTACTTTTCAAAACCAAGTATTGAAGACATTGTTGAAAAAGTATATGCCATGATGCATGATGCAAACCCAACTAATTACCCTTCATTTTATTAATGGAATTCGATTTTCAGGATTACATTTTTTTAAAATTGTAGAATATAATTCGATTGTTTTTCAGTAGAAATAATAGTTTCAGGTCCATGTCCACAATAAACTACTGTGTCTGTAGGGAACTGAAACATGATTTCATGAATGGATTTTTTTAGTATTTCAATATCACCTCCCGGTAAGTCAACGCGACCAAAACTTCCTTTGAATAATACATCTCCATTTATTACAAAATTTTGGCTTAAAGCATAAAACACCACGTGACCAGGTGCATGTCCAGGAGTATGATACACTGTAAAATCTATATCTTCTAACACCAACGATTGTCCATGAACCAATGTATGGGTAGGATCTGGGGACGGTTTATAATTATCAAAACCATAAAGATGCGCATAGGACTCAACCGATTTTAACGTTATCAAATCATCCGAATGAAGATAAAAAGGGATATCAAATTGAGACAATACAAAGGAATTTCCTAGCACATGATCAATGTGTGCGTGTGTATTTAATAATGCTAAGGGTTTCAACTCATTTTCTAAAATAAAAGACAGTAATTCTTGCTCCTCCTCCCGAGTATAGCATCCTGGATCGATAATTACACAATTCCCCGTTTCAGTATAAACAATATAGGTATTTTCTTGAAAACCATTAAAGGTAAATTTCTTTACTAACATTTAACTTTTTTTTATCTAACAAATTTAGTTCTTAATATGTATTTTTGTGGAATAAAATTAAAGATCATGAAATATATATTCGTTTTATTGACTGCATTAGCGTTAGGAAGTTGTGCTGTTAAAATCCCGTATACAAAAGAAATTAAAGAACAATCATCTATCGATACAGATGCGGAAATGAGAAGATTACAATTCTTTACATCCGGTACAATTATTCTAGATCAAGTTCTGCCGAAAGATAATGAAATGAAAACAGATGAAAACGGTGTATTAATTCAGGGAAGTAATAAAGTGAAGGAGAGAATTATAATCCCAACCAACACAAAATGTATTTTTGAAGAATTTGGTGAAAGAGATAAGATCATGGTACGATTTGAAGAAGGAAAAGGAAAAACCCTCACTTTTGATATTAAACCGAATGGAAAAAGATATTACCTTGACGTAAATACCAACGAACCAGGAGGGCCAACCGTAAAATATGGTAAGAACACCTACAAATTAGATATGGTTAGAAGTAGCGGATCTTCCGTTTATTTATTAATTAAGAAAAACACAAAACAAGCACGAAGCAAAGGAAGAGTGTTGCCAGGAATGAAGGTTTAATCATGAAGAATAACCAATTTCTTAGTACATAATTGGTTGTTTTGATTAATTCTTAAAAAATAGGTTCCATTTGCTAGTTGTTCTGTTGCAAATTGCGCGGTGTTTTGTTCGCTTTTTCCATTTGTAATTCTATTACCATTTAAGTCAACCAACACCCAATTAAATTCTTCATTTGATGAAGATTGAATTTCTACGAAAGAACTGGAAGGATTAGGAAAAATAGTTAACTCATTAAAAAGATTATTTTCTTCAATCCCTACTGTTGATTGACAAGCACATTTGTTTTTTGTAACATTGGTTTGTACAATTTTAGGAGCACTATAATTTACTTTCACCCAACATTTTTGTCCTAGTTGCGTTGCTGTTGCGTTCTGAATCCTAATTGTATGCCATCCTGAATAAGTTGCATGATACGTATGGGTAAATTCACCCGTTCCAGTTAAAGAATCAATCGAGATACAGTTATTATCTAATAAGTTCAATTTAATACCATCAGAAGATTGTGTCGGAAAAACAGTAAGTGTTACAATCGAGCCAGAATCGACGAAAATTCTCCCTACCGTTCTGCAGTCTAGACTGTTATCTGGCAACCTCCCTCCTTGCTCCAATGAATTCAAGTGTCTATCACCCAAATCATTTTCCATTTCCCATTCTTGTGTTATCGATTTTTCAGGTCTCACATAATTAGTGGTAATTCCAATTGGTGCCCAAATACTATATCCACGTCTACCCAATAAAGCTGAACCGTCACAAGGAGGAATACTGATGTCAATTTTTCCTCCACCATAAACCGTACGAGTTCCTGAGTTGGCCCCTGAATAATCCTTTAAAACAGTTCCATCCGACCAAGACGTT
>JACCDZ010107832.1_pt1 | contig 50721 bp, 46 predicted proteins | sample 7449551 | NCBI WGS metagenome assembly JACCDZ01 (sample SAMN15323452, study PRJNA562643) | freshwater metagenome | isolation source: river surface water | place: USA:Blue River Watershed | collected 2017-08-18 | reverse complement strand
CGCTGTGGAACCACCTGACTCCATTCCGAACTCAGAAGTGAAACGCAGCTGCGGCGATGGTAGTGTGGCAGTTGCCATGCGAGAGTAGCACACCGCCAGGCTCCCAATAAAAGCAAAAAGCCCACTCGTATGAGTGGGCTTTTTGCTTTTATGGCTCCTAGCGGTCTGTTCTCGAAGAGTAGTACAGCGAAATCGGGAATTAAGGACGCCAACAGTTTGGCGTCCTTCCGATTGAGCACGCCCGCAGCTCCGCAAGGGCGCAGACTCTCACGAAGTCGCGATGTCCCAGCCTAAAAATCACCAACGCCAACAGTTTTGCGTTTCGCCTGATGAGCACACCCGCAGCTCCGCAAGGGCGCAGACTCTCACGAAGCCGCGATGCCCCAACCTCAAAATCACCAACGCAAACAGTTTTGCGTTTCGCCTGATGAGCACGCCCGCAGCTCCGCTAGGGGGCGCAGACTCTATCAAAGCCGCGATGTCTCAGTCAGCTCACGCGAAGGCCTTTTTATTTATTACGCCTGTCGGTTTACTGCTCGAACCTGGCAATCCAATGCTAAGGTGTAGACTTTCAAGAAATCTTGATGCTATAGCCTAAAAAACATACAGTTTTGCTGTCATTCAATTGCCTGTCACACAGGAGCATGGCCATTGATCTGCACCATGATTTTTATGGTGGCTCGACAAAGGTGGGGGGGCTCAGAGTGAATCGTTTTCATCATGGTCATGGCCTAGTATCAATCGAGATCTCCGGGGTGAATTTATAGATTCCTCAGAAAAACGTTTTAACTACGTCGGCGAAATTTGTGCAGAAGTGCCACTAGTGACCCTTTACACATCCTATGAAGGCCGTGGACTCTAGGCGGCTAACGATGCTTGTATTAGCATGGTAACCATGTTTCTTTCTACCACGTTTGCTATGACCTGTATTCAATTGTTACGAATCATCGTGCTGAGTTCATGTATTGCAGGCTCGTCCGCAAATACCTTAAAGCCTTTTACGACAGATGGCTGCAGTATGTTTCCAGATAGTGCTGGGCCGCTTGATTGGACCCATTGTTGCGTGACACATGATCTTGCCTATTGGCGCGGTGGAACGGCTGAGCAACGGCGAATGGCAGATCAGCAATTAGCGCAATGTGTACGCCAACAGACCCATAATACACAGCTCGCCCAAGCGATGTATCAAGGTGTTCGACTCGGAGGTTCCCCGTATTCTTTAGCGCCTTATCGCTGGGGGTATGGCTGGGAATCAGCGCGATTTTATCAACCGTTAACGGTTGATGAGCTTGCACTTGCGGCATTTTTAGAGGCGCAATACTGGCAGCTGAAAACACACGTCACTACAAAATGAAAGCGACATTACAATAAGAAAAGCCGGGAACATTCCCGGCTTTGTCGACGTGCTAGCGTTATACCTTGATATCAATATTGTTACCAAGACTACCCACTGGCGATGGTGCAGGAGCTGCTTGAGCAGCGCCTTGCAATAATTGCATCGCCATCTGCCCTTCCACTTTCTGCTGTTTATTTGCCAGCGCCGTCCCTAGCATTTCAAAGCCTTGGGCGACCGCAACGTTACCGATGTCTTGCGTCATGGAACATTCCTCCTTCGTCAATTCATCACTAGTGTAGCGGCAGCTTTGCGAGACTCTTTAACAGTCCTTTTAATTAAATTGTTAATCAACTGAATTTGAAGCAAAAAAAAAACCACTATGTGGGCTTTATGACGAGTAATCGTTAGCTCACTCGAACTAATGCCGGTGCATTTAGCTTAAAAGAAGGCATCGTTTGCGGGCTGGTAAGCGCAGGGACAGGCGCTGCAGGCACTTGGGCTGGTTCATTTATGCTGTGCAGCGGCCGTACTGGACGCGTTGGGCCACGCTTAAAAGTACCTTTGATGATTGGCGCGGCAGGCATCGCCAAGTTGCCAAGTTTTGCAGCCAGTCCTTGTTGAATTTCAGCCACGGTGTAGCCGGATTTTACCTTCATTCGGATGTAAGGAATGCCTGAGGCTTCCAAAGAGCCGCTGACAAACCAATCAGGGATCGCTTTATGACCCTCTGCCGTGGTGTTATTGACGAGATCAATGGCAGCTACGATGGCCATAGAATCAACATCGACCAACACGTAATCGATGTATTTGGCGTTGAGTTTCATTAAAGCTGAACGTTTCGTTTTGATGTCAGTGTTTTGACGTAATTCAATCAAATCCGCCATTTTTACGCGGTTGACGATTTTGTATTGCGGGCCTACGGCTTTTTCCAACAAGCTCAAATACGAGCGTTCTACTTGGGTAAATAACTGTGCTTTTTTAGTAAAAGGGAAGGGATTACCGTGATGGAGCAGCCGACTGGCAAAAAATGCGGCTAAAAACGCCATCAGTACCAGCGACAAAATAATGTATTCCATATTCACCTCGGACAAAAAATTGACGGACTACCGATCAGAAGCTGATCACGCAACGCAATACTGCAGAACACGTGCCACAATCAACAGGTAAGACTAGATGAATCCATTCATGCTAGAAATGTCCAGCATTGTGGCTATTAATATGTTTGATACCCTTTTTCGACCTATAGTGCAGGCCATCACCCGAGAAGTGTGTGGTGCAAAGACCCTACTCAACAAAAGACCAAGGAGACCGCTATGAGCATTGAACGCGGCGGATTGACGATTACGGCAGCTGTAAATCCAGCCTATGATGAAATTTTAACGCCCGATGCTTGCGCCTTTGTCGCCGAGCTCGTGCGTGAATTCCGTCCTGAACTCAAGGCCTTATTGGCAACACGTACCGAGGTGCAAGCACGTTACGATGCGGGCGCTTTACCAGACTTTTTAGCAGAAACCGCCGCCATTCGCGCCGGCGACTGGAAAGTCGCGCCAATTCCGGCAGACTTGCAAGACCGACGCACCGAGATCACAGGTCCGGTGGATCGTAAAATGATCATCAATGCCTTAAATGCTGATGTAAAAGTGTTTATGGCGGATTTTGAAGATGCGCAAAGCCCGACATGGGAAGGGCAGGTGGAAGGGCAAATTAACCTGCGTGACGCTAATTTAGGTACTATTTCGTATCAAGACCCAGTCAGTGGCAAGTCATATCAGTTAAAAGAGCAACCCGCCTTGCTGATCGCTCGGGTGCGAGGCTTGCACCTGTGGGAAAAGCATGTCGAGCTTGACGGCGAGATTATTCCTGGTTCGTTATTTGACTTTGCGTTGTATTTTTATCACAACCTGCAAACCCGCTTAAACAAAGGCACTGGTGTGTATTACTACCTGCCAAAATTGCAGAGTTATCAAGAAGCGGCATGGTGGGACAAGGTGTTTCGGTTCACCGAGCAAAAATTCGCGCAGCCGATCGGCACCATTCGTTGCACTGTGCTGATTGAAACCTTACCCGCCGTGTTCCAAATGCATGAAATTTTGCATGCGTTAAAAGATCATATCGTGGCACTGAACTGCGGTCGTTGGGACTACATCTTTAGCTATATCAAAACCTTAAAAAATCATGCCGACCGCGTGTTACCTGACCGCCAAGTGGTGACCATGAGCCAGCCATTTTTAAGTGCCTACTCGCGCTTGCTGATTAAAACCTGCCACACTCGCGGCGCTTTGGCGATGGGTGGGATGGCGGCTTTTATTCCAGCGAAAGATCCTGCCCAAAATGAGGCGATTTTGGCCAAAGTCACCGCGGACAAACAGTTAGAAGCATACAACGGCCATGATGGCACGTGGGTGGCGCATCCAGGCCTTGCCGCCACCGCTAATGCGGTGTTTAACACCGTACTTGGCGATGCGCCGAACCAGTTGCAGGTGTTACGTGAACAGGATGCGCCCATCACCGCGGCTGACTTATTAGCGCCGTCGCAAGGCGAACGTACCGAGGCGGGGATGCGCACCAATATTCGGGTCGCACTGCAATACATTGCGGCATGGATCAGTGGTAAAGGCTGTGTACCGATTTATGGCTTAATGGAAGACGCCGCGACCGCAGAGATCTCCAGAACTTCGATTTGGCAATGGATCAAACATGGTAAGTCTTTGTCTAACGGGCAATTAATCACCAAAGAATTGTTTGCCCAGATGCTGACCGAGGAAGCGGCCGTTGTACGCGCTGAAGTAGGCGATAGCACGTGGCAAGAACAATCCTTTGACAAAGCCACAGATTTATTGCTATCTATCACCACAGCTGATGAGTTGGTGGATTTCCTGACCTTGCCGGCTTATGAGCTTTTAGTGTAACCCAAGCAAAGAGGGGCTGCCCAACCGCCCCTCTTTTTTTCTACCCGCAGTGTTTATCACCCCAAGGTCGATGCGTTTTAGTTGGCCAAAGCCCTGATCTCAGACGCTACTTTCATCCTTTCTCAATTGTTCACGCGCTCTTTTTACGAATCACCCCGAACAGCGCACGCAGTTAAATACAGGCACACGCTCTGCGTTAACTTAGTTCATCCGCAATTTCGACAATTAACCGCCGCAACCAAATGTGACTGGCGTCTTGATGTAGCAACGGGCTCCAAATCATCTTCAGTTCAATCGATGGGATAGGGAAGGGTGGGTCTAGCACTCGCATGGTTGAATCGTTTCTATACAGCAATGCAGCGCGATACGGCAGTGTGGCAATTAAGTCCGTTTCCACCGCTAAATGCATCGCCACATGGTAGTTACGGGTAAACACGCTGATATTGCGTTGTTTACCGAACTTGGCCAGCGCTTCATCCACCCAACCGAGCTTTTGTACGTCAGCGGGGTCCATACCGACCCCCACGCCAAAGCCAGTTTTACTGACCCAAATATGCTGGGCTTTTAAATAGCTATCTAAATTGAAGTGGTTCAGGATCGGGTTCTGTTGATGCACTAAACAGGCAAAAGAATCGCGCCAAATGGTCTTTTGGTGAAACGACTGTGGCAATTGGTCAAAGCGGTTAATCGCCATGTCGACTTTGCCGTTTTCCACATCATGGAAGGTCACGTCGGATGGCGTCATGATGTCCAGCGAGGTATGCGGCGCTTGGGCGCGCAGGCGTTTTAACAGCGCAGGGATGAGCGTGGACGCCGCGTAATCACTGGCCATGATCCGAAACACTCGGTTGGAATGCTCCGGTTCAAACTCTTTATTTGGCTGCAAGGTTTCTTCAAGCGTCAGCAAAATACCACGGACAATCGGTGCCAGTTCTTTGGCACGTTCGGTAGGCACCATACCATCGGAGGTGCGCACCAAAATCGGGTCATTGAGCAAGTCGCGCAAACGTTTTAAGCCATTGCTCATGGCCGGTTGTGTGATGTTCAGCTGATTGGCGGCCCGCGTGACGTTTTTCTCCCGCAACAGCACATCTAAGTAGACCAGCAGGTTTAAGTCGATTTTGTTGATTTGCATGGCAGCGCCCTTTGATTGATATATTCATATAATGAATGATGAGCATCAGAAAAATCAACTAGATGAATTAGGTTCAGCAGGCCTATGCTCGAAGTAAGCCAAATGGACTGTGACAGGACAGACCAGTTGCTGGAGCTGGACGTGCACCTGATGATACGAGCCCAACCCGTATCGTCAGGTCCACGACAACTCTTTAGCGCAACAAAGTCGACAAGATCGCAGCCAACCTCCGACCCAACCATGAGGATTTACCAATGTCAGCTTACTTAACGCAAGTCGCCGCTCAACAACACATCATCGAGCAACAAGGCCAAGGCTGGAACGCCATCAGCGCCGAATCTGCGGTGCGGATGCAATTGCAAAACCGTTTCAAAACCGGTTTAGACATTGCCAAGTACACAGCCGACATTATGCGCCGTGATATGGCGGCATATGACCAAGACCCTGCCAACTACACCCAATCACTGGGCTGCTGGCACGGCTTTATCGGCCAACAGAAACTGATCTCGATTAAAAAGCATTTTGGCAGCACCAAAGGCCGCTACCTGTACTTGTCAGGCTGGATGATTGCCGCGTTGCGTTCAGACTTTGGCCCACTGCCAGATCAATCGATGCACGAAAAAACCGCGGTGCCGGCGTTAATCGAAGAGCTGTATACCTTCTTAAAACAAGCCGATGCGCGTGAATTGGGTGGTTTGTTCCGTGAGTTAGATGCGGCGCGTGACGCCGACCAACAAAGCAAAGTGGCGGAAATTCTGGCCAAGATTGACAACTTTGAATCGCACGTGGTGCCGATCATCGCCGATATCGATGCCGGTTTTGGCAACGAAGAAGCCACCTACTTGCTAGCAAAAAAGATGATTGAAGCAGGCGCCTGCGCCATTCAAATCGAAAACCAAGTGTCGGACGAAAAACAATGCGGTCACCAAGACGGCAAAGTAACAGTGCCACACCGTGATTTCTTGTCCAAAATCAACGCGGTGCGTTATGCCTTCTTGGAATTGGGCGTTACTAACGGCGTGATTGTGGCGCGTACGGACTCGTTAGGCGCTGGCCTGACCAAACAAATCGCTGTCACCAACGAACCTGGTGATTTGGGTGACTTGTACAACAGCTTCTTAGATGGCGACTACGTCACCAGCGCCGATGACATCCAAAACGGCGACGTGGTGGTCAAAGCCAACGGTAAGTTGTTAAAACCAAAACGCTTAGCCAGTGGCTTGTTCCAATTCAAAGCGGGCTCAGGTGTCGACCGTGTGGTGCTGGACTGTGTGACCTCACTGCAACACGGCGCAGACTTGTTGTGGATTGAAACCGAGAAGCCGCATATCGGCCAAATCGCCGAGATGGTCAATCGCATTCGCGACGTCGTGCCAAACGCCAAGCTGGTGTACAACAACAGCCCATCGTTTAACTGGACGCTGAACTTCCGCCAACAAGTGTTTGATGCATGGCAGGCGCAAGGCCAAGACATGAGCCAGTACGACCGCAGCAAGTTGATGAGCGAAGCCTATGACAGCACCGAATTAGCGGTGGAAGCGGACCAGCGTATTCGCACCTTCCAACGCGATGCGGCACGTGAAGCGGGCATCTTCCATCATTTGATCACCTTGCCAACGTACCACACGGCAGCCTTGTCGACCGACAACTTAGCCAAAGAGTACTTCGGCGAAGCGGGCATGTTGGGGTATGTCGCTGGCGTGCAACGCAAAGAAATTCGCCAAGGCATTGCTTGTGTCAAACACCAAAACATGTCGGGTTCGGACATCGGTGATGATCACAAAGAGTATTTCTCTGGCGACGCGGCCTTAAAAGCCGGTGGTAAACACAACACGATGAACCAGTTCTAAGCGACGGGTTCATCACGAAGTTACGGATTTATTTGATTTTTACGTGGTCGGGTGAATCGACGTTTGGCAGCCTTCGGGCTGCCTTTTTTATTGGCGTCAGCGTGTCTCGCGACACTAAGGGCCGCGTCGGTCGGTCAATTGCCAGGCGTCGCGTGGGTTGGTTGTAACCAGCTCAGCAATTGAAACAAGCGTACTTTGTCATACGGTAACTGGCGACTGGCTTTGCCGGGGCGTGTGACGTGCACCGCATGGACTTGAAACTCGACTGCGCAATAGGCTGTGTGCACACGACGATGTTGCCACTGACAAGGCGTTTGGGTGGATTGCAGTGATTGTTTGAGTTGTTTTAGCAACGACGGATTAAAACCAGACACAGAGCCTCCACTAGATACTTCGCACTTCATAGCAAGAATGCGCGCAGTCTAGTGGGGCTTCGTGACAGCCGCTTGACGCTTTTGTCACGGCTTAATGACGAAAGCGAGCGGGGTTAGTCGCTCGGTAGTTGATAACAGTCGCAGATGGCATGCCAAGCTTCTTCGGCGCTATCGACAAAGGTGATGAGCTCCATATCCCGTGGGCTAATCAGCCCTTCGTCGACCAACAACTCAAAATTAATCAAACGCTGCCAAAAGGCTTTATCAAACAACACCACAGGCACGCGTGTCGCTTTGCCGGTTTGCAGCAGCGTTAAAGTTTCAAACAACTCATCGAGCGTGCCAAAACCACCGGGGAAGGCAACTAAAGCGCGGGCACGTTGTAAAAAGTGCATTTTGCGAATGGCGAAGTAGTGAAATTGAAAGCAAAACTCCGGCGTGATGTAGGGGTTGGGTTGTTGCTCGTGCGGTAGCACGATGTTCAGGCCAATACTTTTACCGCCGGCTTGATAGGCACCGCGATTGGCTGCTTCCATCACGCCAGGGCCGCCGCCGCTGATAATAGTGACCGCCTGCTTGGGATGGGCCAGACTGTGTTCTGTGACCAATTCGGCAAAGCGTTGTGCTTGTTGATAATACCGGCTGTTTCGCACCTGCCGTTTGGCAACCACCAGCGCTTGTTGGGCGCTATCGTCGGCTGGGTCTTTCGCCAGCTGTTGCTGCGCGTGCGTCAGCGCCATCGCCGCTTGTTCGGGGGACATAAACCGCGCACTGCCAAACACCACCACAGTGGCGTTGATTTTGTGCTGCTCTAATACCAGCTGTGGTTTTAAATATTCCAACTGCAGCCGGACGTGGCGCAGCTCGTCTTGCATTAAAAAATCATCGTCGGCAAAGGCTAACCGGTACGACGGATGCGCTTGCAAGGCATCGGCGTGGGCAATCGCCTCGCGGGCTGAACTTAAATGCCGCTCATTGAGCGGTGAGGTGGCTTTTGTCGTGGTCATCAGCAACTCCAGCGGGTGGTTTTTGGTTGATATTGAGCGTATCACGAAGCGCGTTGAGTCCCAACGTGGCTGATTCTCAGTCGTCGCAGCCACCCATGCAGCCGACCGATAGTTTGATCTAGACGCAGGTTTTTAATCAAAATCAGGTGCATACTGAAAATCCCTCTTATTTTGCATCGGTTGATGGATCAGGAGTTTGTATGCCTTTGGATGCTTCGATTAGTTTTTTCGGCGCCGCGGAACAAGTCACGGGGTCGTGTTATTTAGTGCAATGGCAAGACAAGCAGGTGTTGCTGGATTGCGGCATGGTGCAAGGTGGCGACCAAGTGACGGAGCTGAACAAATGCCGTTTTCCGTTTCGCCCCAAAGACATTGATGCGGTGATTTTATCGCATGCGCATATCGACCACAGCGGCATGTTGACCTTGCTGATCGCTCGCGGTTTTCAAGGGCCAATTTTTTGTAGCGACGGCACAGCGCGGCTGCTGCCGATTTTGCTCAAAGATGCCTATCAGCTCTATGTCAAAGACTTAGAGTGGCAAAACAAACAACGTGCGCGCCAAGGCAAACCGGCTATCGAACCCTGTATGAGCCTGAAAGACGTGCTGGAAGTGGAAAAACGTCTAAAGCCGTATCCGTACGAACAAACCGTGGACGTGCTGCCGGGGCTTGCATTGAAACTACACGATGCTGGGCATATTTTGGGCTCGGCGATAGTCGAGCTGTGGCTCAAAGGCCCGCAAGCGATGCGGCACTTGGTGTTTTCCGGTGATTTGGGTAACCCGGCCACTGTGCTGATGCGCGACCCCACGGTTATCGACGCAGCCGATGTGGTGCTGATGGAAAGTACCTACGGCGATCGCGACCACCAAGGGCTGGACAACACCGTCGACGAGTTTGCCGCGGCGCTGGATGCGGCTCATAAAGCGGGCGGGAATGTGTTTATTCCGGCGTTTGCGCTTGGCCGCTCGCAAGAAATTTTGTATTACCTCGGCTTGTTGTATCACCAAGGCCGCTTACAGCAAAAAATGGTGGTGCTGGATAGCCCGATGGCGATTGAAATCACCAAGATTTACAACGAGATGATCGATGAGTTCGATCGCAAAGATACGCGAGTGTTCTCTAAATACGGTGCCAAAGACTTGCAAAGCTTTTTGCCGATTTTGCATTTAACCAAAGATGTCGAAGAGTCGCAGGCGCTGAATCGGATCCAATCGGGGGCCATTATTATTGCTGGCAGCGGCATGTGTAACGGCGGGCGCATTTTGCATCATTTCAAACACAACTTATGGAAAAACATCAACCATGTGGTGTTTGTAGGCTTTCAAGCCAAAGGCACGCTGGGCCGGCGGTTAATTGATGGCGAAACGCGCGTCAAAGTGTTGGGTCAACCTTTAGTGGTGCGCGCAGCTATTCACACCATCGGCGGTTTTTCGGCGCATGCTGGTCAGTCGCAATTGATTGATTGGGTCAGCCACATTCAAGGCCAGCCGACCGTGTATTTGGTGCATGGCGAGGTGCCAGCACTGGAAGCGTTGCAGGCTAAGTTACAGCAGCAAGGTATGGACGTGCATATTGCAAGGCACGGTCAACGCATGGCGCTTTAAACCGCAAGCCCAGCGCGAGCTGGGCTTGTTACTTCTGGGCATCTTGATGTAAAGCGCGGTGTTGTTGCAACTAAGCGCGTTAGTCTTTCGTGCTATCCACCACCGTCGGCGCCACATCTTCCGATGGATAACAACCGAGCACTTTGACAAAACGGGTGATGCGGTTCAGTTCATCCAGTGCCCGTTTCATGGCATAGTCGTCTAGGTTGGCGTTGACATCGACATAAAACATCTCTTCCCACGGGTTGCCTTGAATAGGGCGTGACTCAAGTTTGCTCATGCTAATGCCATGGGTTTTTAGCACCAACAAGGCATCGACCAAGGCGCCCGGTTGTTGGCCTGTGTACATGATAAAGGTGGTTTTCGCTGGAATGGCTTTAGCGACGCTGATGCCTTTACGCGCCACCACAATAAAGCGGCTGACGTTGTCTTTTTGGTTGGCAAGGTCACGGTCTAGTACTTCTAAGCCATACAAGCGACCACCTTCTTCGCCGCCAATCGCCACAACCGTGTTGTCCTTGGCGTTTTTGACGCGGTTAAAGGCATCGCTTGAGGCGTCGCAGTATTCCACTTTGACATTGGGTAAACGTTGCAAGTATTGCGAGCACTGCGCAATCACTTGTGGGTGGGCGCAAATTTGTTTGATGGCGCGCATGTCGGTGCCAGGTAAGCCCAACAAGCAGTGTTTAATCTCGTGCGTTAGCTCACCGACAATCGACAACCGGGTGTGCTGCAGTAAATCAAACACTTCGTTGATACTGCCGCTGGAGGTGTTTTCGATCGGCAGCACCGCATAATCGGCGTGGCCGGTTTCGACCGCTTGGACGATTTCGTGAAACGAATCACAGCCGATTTCAATCAGTTTTTCGGCACGACGGGTGAAGTACTTTTGCACCGCCCAATAGCTGTACGAGCCCTGACGGCCAAGGAACGCCACGCGCGCCACCGGACCTTGATCGCCATTGAGTTGACCTTGCACCTTGGCTTGTTGTTGCAGCACCGAATCTTCGATGATCACATGGTACAAGCGGGTGACATATTGCGCGTCTAAGCCCAGCGGCTTGGCTTTTTCAATCAGCGATAACAGCAGCTCTTGCTCGCGCACTTGGTCACGGATCGGTTTGTTTTGTGCCAGTTTGGCGTCGGCAACGGCCAGCGCTAGCGTGCGGCGCTTGGCGAATAAACTCAGCAACTGCTGATCGGTATCGCTGATGTCACGACGGATTTGGTCTAACTCAATGGCCATAATTTTCTACCCTTTAAAAACGAAAAAACCTCCCGCTGGGGGAGGTTTTTGACTGAGTTGCACGCGCGCAGCCAATTACCTCCCGAAACAGGTGGTAAAGCTAAAAAAGAAAAAGCTGCGTGCGATTAAATTTTGCATAGTGACTGTACCTTAATCCGTCTGGACGGCTAAAGTCAACCCTGCGGTTGCAGGATCAACTGATATTTTTCCGGTCCCGGTAAAAACGGCGTTGGTTTACCGCCCAGCCAATCTTGGTGGTTGGCGTGGTAGAACTCCGACAACGGGTGACCGGATTGCCCAGCGGGCAGTGCCAAAATGCCATCTTCTTCATGACCTGGCGACACCACCATCCGTTCGCTTTGACCAAAGGCTGGGCCTGAGACTTTCGGCATGTGACGATCGCCGGATTGCGGCGCCACCGGCATATCCAAATAAGTGCTTAACTGCGGGATCGCTTTGGACAGCGGATGCTGGATATGCGCTTCGTTAATCAACCCCCAACGCGCTTGCCGGACATCGCCACCGGCTTTTTGCGCCAATTCATCACGGCTTTGTAAGATGGCTTGTTGCAGCAGCGCTTGCCAGCTGGCCACGCCGTTTGGCAAGGTGTCGGGTCGTTTGGCTTGCAGTAGCGCCCAACCGGCGGTTTCCGGCACCAGCTTTAAATCGCTGAGCTGCAGCTGTTGTTGCTCGAGTAGCGCGGCCATCGGCGCGAAGATCGCATCCAAGGTTTTGTCGCGAAAGGTTCGCACTAAGCTGTAGCCGACCGAGTCAATGCTGGCGGCTTTGACATCGGTATCCACCAACTTTTTATACTCTTGTAGCTGGTGCTGTTGCACAAACTCATCGCTGAGCACTGTCAGCGCCAATTCACGCCAACGCTGTAAAAACACCGCGTTGTCGTCCAGTTGTATCTGATGCACCGAGTCTATGGTGTGGGCGTTTGACGCCTGCAAGCCGTTACGAATTTGCGCCGCACGAGCCCCTAAGTCATAACCTCCATCGCCAATCAGTTTTAACGCATCGCCGCCGACCACGCGGGAATTGGCGGTCCATAATCGATCTTTGCCGAGCACTTTCGGGTAGGCCGTTGCATCGAGATAACCATCCCAATAGTTCTTGCCGGTACTCCAATCTTGTGGCGTGTCTAAGTCGTTGAGCTGGCGGTTGGGTAGGGCGCCAATTAAAGTCCAGCCGATATCGCCATGCACATCGGCGACCAGCAAGTTTTGCGTCGGGATCCCGACCGTTGGCGCAAGTTTAATCGCGTCGGCGACGGTTTTGGCGTCCTCTAACGCCAATAAATTCATGTTCAAGCCTTCTTTATCGTAAGCGACCCAGCGCAAGGCAAATTGCTCAAAAGGCGGCGCCATCACCGGGCCCCATTGGGTTTCTTTGATCAAAATGATTTCATCTGAGCGACCTTTGACTCGAATGACTTCGTTGTTGTAGGAAAACTCTTCCATGCCATTGGGCGTTTTGTAATGTTTTTGTTCGGCGTCAGTGCTGAGTTTTACCACGTCCTGCCAATCGGCGGTGCTGTTGGTAAAGCCCCAAGCCACATGGCCATTACTCCCTGCGACAATGGCAGGAGCGCCCGGCAGTGTGACGCCAGCGAGTCGTTGCTGTTGTCCTTTGGTACCAATGAGCAGTTGGGCTTTATACCAAATCCCTGGCACTCGTAAGCTCAAATGCATGTCATCGGCAAGGATTGCTCGACCCTCTTTGGTGGCGCTGGCTGCCACGGCAAAGTTATTTGAACCAATGTCACGACTATCACGGCGTTGGCATTGCACACACGCCGTGGTCGGTTGGGCTAACGACGTTGGATACGAGGTGGTCGGGATGGGCACGGCTGTTGTTATCATGCTGTCGTCCAGCGGCGCTTGCCAATCGCTGCTGTGTTGATTAAAGAACTGATACCAATCGGCAGGGAGCGCGGCTTTTAATACGCCTTGGGCGATGTCATCTCGGCCTTCCATGCCCTGTAAATCCAAATACATCGCATAAATACATAACAAAGAGTCTTCGGCTAACCATGGCCGTGGTGCCGTTGTTAACAACAGATATTCAAAGGGCGGCACGTTCAGGGATTGCATGCCGGCGTTGACCCCTGCAGTGTATTTGTCCAACACCAGACGTTGCTGCTTGGGTAAGTTCGAGAGCACGATTTGCGCACGGTCGCGAAAGCGATGGATACGTCGGCTTTTATCGACTGGCAGCGCTTTTTCGCCAAACAGCTCAGCCAATTCGCCAGCGGCATTACGCCTTAGCAAATCCATTTGAAAGAGACGATCTTGAGCGTGGGCGAAACCCAATGCATAGGCCGCATCGCCTCGATCGTCCGCTTGGATTGTCAACCCGCCTTGTGCGTCTCGGCTGAGCGTGGTTGGTTTAAGGACCGCGGCATTGAGTTGGCCTGTCAGTTGCGGCAAGCTTTGTTGCAAAGCCCAATAGCCCGCCCCGACCAGCCCCGCGGTTAACAACGACAGACTTATCAAACTACGTTTAATCCAAACAGGCATGCTATTCCTCGCAGCAACATGGTGGGATGATTTGGCACAGAGTAAACTGGACAGAGCAGTGAGTCTACAGCAGGGATGGCAGCATAGGTCCGCCAGGTGCTGGCGGCTGAAACCCAGATGTGATGACAACGATGTTGGATACGTGATGCAAACGACAAATAAAATGAAGGTATGGGATAGTGCAACCCGCATTTACCACTGGGTGCAGGCCCTGTTGGTGCTGCTGCTCTGGTGGAGTGCGGAAAACGAATTGTTTGGCCTGCATCAAATGGCCGCTTATGTGTTGGCGTCGCTGCTTGGCGCGCGGTTGGTGTGGGCGTTTGTTGGCAGTGATACCTCACGACTGAGCCATTTTTTCTACGGCCCTAGCACAACCCTTCGATTCGTTCGTCAGGGCGCGCCCTCGGTTGGGCATAACCCTGTGTCTGCTTATATGATTGTGCTGTTGTGGTTATTGTTAATGCTGCAATTTAGCTCCGGTTTGATGAGCAGCGATGATCTGTCGTTTGAAGGGCCTTGGTATAGTCTGGTACCAGAGTGGTTGCAAAGTCTGGCGGGCGGATGGCATCACCAAGGCTTTGATTTGTTGTTAATTTGTATCGGCGTGCACGTGTTGGCGGCTGTGGTGCATGAAGTGAAAGGCCAGCGGGTGATTGCCTCGATGGTGACCGGCCAGAAACGTCACGAGCCGTCTGTTGCGATCAACTTTGTTGCGGCGTGGCGGTATTGGGCGCTGGTAGCGTTGTTTGCTGCGGTATTTGGTTATTGGCAGGGGGCTGCGGTGTGGGCGTCCTTGCAAGCCGATCTTGCATTGCTATAAACGCACCAAGTGACGACATAAAAAAACCGGCCGTGCCGGTTTTTTTATTCGATATGCAGGCGAACTCTACACATCGTGCTGAGGATTAGTCAGCTTTGTACTTTTCGTGGCAGCTTTTGCAGTTGCCGCGAAAAACGCCAAATGCGGCTTTGATTTTCGCTTGATCGCCTGTCGCAGCGGCGGTTTGCAGTGCTTTGGCATCTTGTTGAAATTTGTCTGCTTTCGCGGTGAAGTCTTTAAAATCAGCCCAAATTTCCGCTTTGGCATCGCCAGACGCTTTGTTAGCGCCTGCCACACTAAACGCTTCCCACGGTAACGCGCTTAACGCCACAATCGCATCGGCACGTTTTTGTACGCGAGCAGCGTCAAATGTTACTTTGCCTTGCAGCATATCGCCAATGTCCGCCGTATTATGGCGAATTAATTGAAACGAGCCTTTGCGATATTCAATCGCATCATCCGCCACGGTAAAGGCACTGGCAGCCAAAGCTGAACCGCTGATCGCCGTCAGTAAGGCAACAGAAATAAAGAGTTTTTTCATGGTTTGATTCTCAATTGGTGAAGACCCGTGCAATAATGTAAAAAATTTAAAAGAATTGGTATAGCAGACTGGTCGCTAATTTTGCTACCAGTCGTCGCTGCGCTGCTACTGCACTTCATCTGATCAGGCGTGACGAGTGAAGGATACAACATATAAAAGCACAGGTTTGAACTCACTCAGTATTAAATTCTCGGTACTGGTGTTTTTATTAACCGTGATCGCAAGTTCCGTGATCGCATTTGCCATGCTGGCATTGCAACAAGATGCACTGCTACAAGGTGAACAACAAGACCTAAAACAAACCACCCAACGGTTTGCACGGCAACTTGACGGCGAATTTTGGCAAAAAGAAAAAAAAGCCATCAGCGCCAACCAAATCGTGACGAAGTTTCTGCAACAGCAACATGCGACCTTGCCCGCCACGATGGAACGTTACCCGGATGGTAGTATCCGTAGCCGCGATGATTTGTCGGCCGCCTTCCAAAATCAGCGGGTATTTGATAACAAACCTCATGATTTATTTCACCAAACGCAAGGGCTTTGGCAACAATTAGCCCCGGTGTTATTGGACGATTTTTTCAATTTCTATTTTATTTCCAAAGATGGCTTTATCCGGATCGCGCCGGCTGATTGGGCGTTGGAGATCCCGGCAGATCACGATTTTAAGCAAGACGTCTTTTTCAGCATTGCCACACCTGAACAAAACCCTGCGCGTTTACCGCGCTGGACGCCGTTGTATTTTGATTCCATTTGGCAAAAGTGGATGACCAGCTTAGTGATCCCGGTGTATATCAACGATGAGTTTGTTGGCATCACCGGCACCGATTTAGTCCTGGATGATGTGTTTGCCAATTTGCAAAGCGTCTCGCAGTGGCGGGCTGGTCGTAAAGCGATGTTGTTTGATAGTAAAGGTAATTTACTGCTCGACGCCGAACAAAACCTCCAAGTGCAAATTCCGTCACCATCGATGAACCAGCTGGCCGAAGGGATGAAGCCGCGCCAAGTGGAACTGGCATCCTATGTGACGGCTGTGCTCGCGGCTCCTAAAAATAGTGCCAACCCACCGTTAGATAATTATGTCGCGTCAACCTCACGGATTGACAGGCTTGATTGGCACGTCATGCTGTACCAAAGTAAAACCGATATCCTCAAAAGCATTGATGAATATCGCAACAAAGTGGTGATGCTGTTTTTGTTGGTGGCGTTAATTGTTGCGATTGCCCTGCAGTTCTTTATTTATAAGTTTGTGCTAAAGCGTTTGTCTTATTTGGCCACTGCTGTGCAGCGCTTGTCTTACAACGAGGGCGGCCAAATTGAGTTAGATGACAGACCCGATGAAATCGGCCTGCTAAATCGTGCGTTTGCGCGGATGTCCGATGAAATGCATCAGCTGATTGATGGCTTAAATACCCGTATTCTTGAAAAAGAAGAAGCGGAGCGGGCGACACGCAAACTGAGCAAAGCGGTTGCGTTTTCAAGCTCTGGTATCGTGCTGACCGACGCCAACTTAATGGTGGAATACGTCAACCCATTCTTGCTGGAAATGATCGCCGCGGAGCCGTCGACTGTCATTGGCAAACCCTTAAGTTTGTTGTTTGCCAACGAGATGCGTTTTGTCGGTGAAGACATTATGCAAAGCCTAAAAGAGCGCCATCATTGGCGTGGCGATATGCTCATGAAACAAGGCTTTAAGCAATTTTGGGCCAGTCTTGCCATCGCGCCTATTCGCGACGATCGTGGCGAAGTCAGCAACTATGTCTGTGCCATGCAAGACATCTCATTTATCAAAGAAAGCCAACGCAAAATGGAACAGCTGGCTTATTACGATGTGCTAACGGGCCTTGCTAACCGCAGTTATTTCCGCGATCAATTGCGCAAAGCTATCGCGATGGCGTCACGGGGCTATTATCACTTTGCCCTGCTGTATTTTGATTTAGACGAATTTAAACGCATCAACGACACCTTAGGTCACGATGCTGGCGATGAATTGCTAAAAGAAGTCGCGCGTCGATTGATTAGTCGGCTGCGCGAAGAAGACACCATAGCCCGGTTAGGTGGGGATGAGTTTGCGGTCATTTTAAGTGGTATTTCTGATCGCAAAGCGGCGGCGCAAATTGCTGATAACCTGCGCGAGGCGTTTGCCCAGCCAGTGCGGATTGCGGGTCACGATGTCTCCATCAGCGCCAGTATCGGCATTACGATTGCGCCGGAAGACGCCGAAGAAGAGGAAGTGCTGCTCAAGCATGCCGATTTGGCGATGTATGAAGCCAAAGCCCGCGGTAAAAACACCTACCACTTCTTTAGCCCCGACCTCAACGACGCAGCGAAAGATCGTTTGTTGATTGAAAGTCAGCTGCGCGAAGCCATCCGCGAACAACAATTTATGCTGTATTACCAGCCGAAAATTGATATTCGTACTGGCCAGTTGATTGGTTATGAAACACTGTTGCGCTGGCTAAGGCCGGATAACACCATGGTGCCGCCGCTGAAGTTTATTCCGGTGGCCGAGTCGACGGGCCTCATCGTACAAATTGGTGAGTGGATTATTTGGGAAGCCTGTCGTTTCTTGGCGCGCCAGCATGCCCGAGGCTACAAAACCACGGTGTCGGTCAACTTATCTGCACGGCAGTTTACCGACTCGGATTTGCCGGCTTTGGTTGAGCGAATCTTGAAACGAACAGGGGCATCGCCAGAGCATCTGATCTTCGAAATCACCGAAAGTATGTTGATGGGCGACACCGATGCGGCCATTAACCAGCTCAATGAGTTAAAGCGGCTCGGCTTGGCTTTATCAATTGACGACTTTGGTACAGGCTATTCATCGTTAAGCTACTTAAAGCTCTTCCCGGTGGATGAACTTAAAATCGACCGTTCTTTTGTGAAAGATATTCCAGACGATCGTAACGACATGGATATCACCGCCGCGATTATCGCGATGGCGCAAAAGATGGGATTGCGAGTCGTCGCGGAAGGGGTAGAAAGTGCTGCACAAGTTGAATTCTTAAAGAACAACGCTTGCTATCTGGTGCAAGGATATTTCTTCAGCATGCCACTGGCCGAACAAGAGCTAGCGCGGCTGAACTTCAGCATCATCAGTGACTAAAACAAAACTCAGGAACATCCAATGAAGGCATTCCGTCTCTCGCTGTTATGCACAGCGGTGCTGTGGGCTGTTGCGCCAGTTCACGCCGATCAGACTCGTCCTTTGCAGGGAATTCGCGATAATTCGCCACAGCTCTTTGCAATTCAAGGTGCCACCGTACATACCGAACCCGGCAAGGTGTTAAGCAATGCCACAGTGCTGGTTGAACATGGCAAAATTACCGCAGTTGGCGAAAACGTAGACGTCCCCGCAGGCTTCACTCGAATTGACGCCTATGGCTACAACGTTTACCCAGGATTTATCGACCCATACAGCAATTATGGGGTGCCGGCCGCCGAAAAAGCAGGCCGTACCGATGGACCTGTCTATCAGGCTGACCGCGTTGGCGGCAACGCCAGCAACATGGCAATCCATGCACAGCAGCAGTGGGCGCATCAATTTTCGCCAGATGATGAAGCAGCCAAGAGCCTGCGTCAGCAAGGTATCACCGTGGTGCAAAGCGCGCGCATGGATGGTATTGCTCGCGGCCAAGCGGTGGTGGCTTCAACCGCTGATGGGTTGCCGGGTGATTTAATTCTTAAAGCCACTGCTAGCCAGTTTATGTCCTTTGATCCGGGCAGCTCGACACAAAGTTATCCGTCGTCATTGATGGGGAGTATCGCGCTGTTGCGGCAAAACCTCGCCGATGCCAATTGGTACCGTGAGGCTCGCGGCAAAACCGATTGGCGTTTTTTCCGTGAAGCCCCCGAATTCAATGCTGCGTTAGCCGCATTGGGCCAGCTTGAAACGCAAGGCGGGGTGTTTGAAACCAGCAACGAGCGCAATTTGTTGCGCGCGGATGCCTTGTTTGATCAGTTTAATTTGAACAACGTCGCATTGGTTGGCTCTGGGTATGAATATGCGCGTGTCGATGCGGTCAAAGCAGCCGATCGCACCTTAATTATGCCGGTGGCCTATCCTGCGGCTCCTGCGGTTGGCAAGATCGACGACTTGGTGGATGTATCCTTGGCCGATTTGCGGCATTGGGAGCGGGCACCGGGTAACCTTGCTGCTTTGGAAAAAGCAGGAGTCCGCTTTGCGTTAACCTCCTATAAATTAGAGAAACCAGAACAGTTCTGGCCAAATATTCGTAAAGCAGTGCAGCATGGGTTGTCGGAAAAAGCCGCGTTGGCGGCACTGACCACCGTGCCGGCATCCTTAGTGGGCTTGGCCGATCAAGTGGGGAAAGTGGCGCCTGGCTATCAAGCCGATTTGGTCATTACCAAGGGCAACGTGTTTGAGAAAGGCGATATTGTCGCGACTTGGACTCGTGGTCATGTCGATCAGTTAAAGCCACTGAAAGCACCAGCCTTTGCAGGGACTTATCCATGGACGCTCGCAGGTTCGGCCACCACGCTTGAAATTACCGGTGAGGGTGAAGAATTAGCGGCGAAAGTTAAACTGGGTGACAAAGAAGTGGATGTTGGTCATTTGCAGCAGCATCGGCAAAACCTCAGTTTTACGGTTGCGTTGAACGACTTAACCGGCACTGCCGGTGTGGTGCAGTTTAGCGGTCAGTTACAAGGCGCGACCTTAAGCGGCACTGTGATCCAGCCTGATGGTCAAGCCCAAGCGCTGGTATTAAATCGCACGGCCGTGGCCAAAGAAGACGACACTCCGAAAGCCGAAAAACCAAGTTATGTATCTGCGGTAACTTACCCGAACCAAGCCTTTGGTGTCAGTAAACCGGCGGTTCAGCAGAATGTGCATATCAAAAATGCCACGGTCTGGACCTCGGACAAAGCCGGGAAATTAGAAAATACCGATATTTTAGTGGCCGATGGTAAGTTTGTGGAAATCGGCAAGAACCTGAAAACGCCATCTGGTTATACCGTGATTGATGCCACCGGCATGCACGTGACGCCAGGTATTATTGATGAACACTCGCACATCGCCATCGAAGCTGGTGTGAACGAAGGGTCGGATTCTGTAACCTCAGAAGTGGCGATTGGGGATGTGATCACTCCAGATGACATCAATATTTATCGGGGTCTTGCTGGCGGTACAACCACAGCGCAACTGCTGCACGGTTCAGCGAACTCAATCGGTGGCCAAGCACAAGTGATCCAACTGCGTTGGGGGGTGACACCCGATGAGCTGAAGTTCAAGGGGGCGCCGGCAAGTATCAAATTTGCGCTGGGCGAAAACGTCAAGCAGTCCAACTGGGGCGATAACCACACCAGTCGTTATCCGCAAAGCCGCGTAGGTGTTGAAACCACGATCCGTGAAGCCTTCCAAGCTGCCAAGGAATACAAAGCCGCATGGGCCGCTTATAACAAACTGTCGGGCAGCGAGAAAAAACGCGTGGTACCACCACGAGTCGACTACCGCTTGCAGACCTTAGTGGAAATTTTAGATAAAAAACGCTTTATCCATACCCACTCTTATGTGGCGTCTGAGATCCTGATGTTAATCCACTTAGCCGATGAAGTCGGCTTTAAGGTGAACACCTTCACCCACATTCTTGAGGGTTACAAGGTCGCTGACGAGATGGCGAAGCATGGCGCCAGTGCCTCGACCTTTGCCGACTGGTGGGCCTATAAGATGGAAGTACAAGATGCTATTCCAAGCAATACTTGCTTGATGGCCAGCCGTGGTGTGGTGGTGTCGATTAACTCCGACAGCCCTGACTTGCAACGTCGCTTAAACCAAGAAGCGGCCAAGTCGATGAAATACTGCGATATGTCAGAAGAAGAAGCGCTGAAACTGGCCACCATCAACCCAGCCATTCAGTTGCGGATCGATGACAAAGTGGGCTCGATCACCGAAGGCAAGCAAGCCGACTTTGTGTTGTGGTCGAGCAATCCGTTAACTGTGTACGCCAAGGCGATGCAGACCTGGATTGATGGCACTAAGTACTTTGACCGTCAACAAGATAGCCAAGAATCGCTGCGCGCCCGCAGTGAAAAACAACGTTTGGTGCAAAAAGTGTTAGCCGCATCCGACGATGAAAAAGCGGGCAGTGGTGGCAGTTTCAAATCGCAAGAGCCGATTTGGCACTGTGAAGACAATGGCAATTTCTTGAAGGTGGCCTTTGGCCATCAGCACTAAGACGGGAGCGTCACTATGAAATTTCAAGTATCCGCATTAGCGCTGTTGGTGAGTTCGGCGGCCATGGCCAACGACATCGTGCCTGCGGTCAAACAACAACAGGCGGTGTTTTTAAATGACGGCGTGATCCACACCGTTACCAATGGTGTCATCAGCAACGGCGATTTGTTGCTGGTGGATGGCAAAATTGCCGCTGTCGGCACAGATTTATCCGCGCCCGCAGGAGCCACCGTGATTGAACTGCAGGGTAAACATGTCTATCCAGGGTTAATTGCGCTTGGCAATCAGTTAGGCCTGCTCGAAATTGAGGCGGTGCGTGCCACCGATGATACGCGAGAAGTCACCGAGACTAACCCGGATGTTCGCGCCCAAATTGCCTACAACGCCGACTCTGAAGTGATCCCGGTGACACGTGCCAACGGTTTTAGTTACACCTTGGTGTACCCAGGCGGCAATATGCTGATGGGGCAAAGCAGCTTGATGCAGTTAGATGCGTGGAATTGGCAGGATGCCACGGTGAAAGCTGGTGTTGGATTGCATATCCGTTGGCCAGCCACCAGCACCTTAAGTTCACCTTGGAACCCGCAAAAACCTGAAGAGGTCGCGAAAGAAAACGCCAAAGCGGAGCAAGCGTTGCGGGATTATCTGGACCAAGCAAAATCTTACGTCGAGGCTAAAGCCGCAGGCATTGTCCGTAATATCGATTCCCGTTGGGAAGCGATGATCCCGGTGTTTAAAGGGGAACGGCCGGTTTATGCCCATGCTGACGATGCTCGTCAAATTAAAATGGCGTTGCAATATGCCAAAGAATACGGCTTTAAATTAGTGATTGTTGGTGGTTCAGACGCGGGTGAAGTCGCGCCGTTATTGGCGGCGGCCAATGTTCCGGTGATTTTTACCCATCCGTTTGGCGTACCAGAGCGGGATGACGAGCCGGTCGATTATGCCTACAGCACGCCTGCGAAATTGCAAGCGGCCGGGGTGACGGTGGCTTTGTCGCTGGATGGATACTGGGACACCCGAAATGTGGTGTTTGGCGCGGGGCAAGCGCAAGCCTTTGGTTTAACGGCAGAGCAAGCGCTGGCTACTGTCACTATCAATGCCGCCAAAATTGTCGGCCTTGATAAGCAACTTGGCTCGCTGGAAGTCGGAAAAGCGGCCAGCGTCATCGTGTCCGATGGTGATGTGATGGACTATGGCACTTCAAAAATTCGCTATATGTGGATTGATGGTCGCGCCGTGGACTTAAACAACCGCCATAAGCAACTGCACGACAAATATCAACAGCGCTACAGCCGCTAGTCAACAAAAAGGCGCCTTCGGGCGCCTTTTTACTATGTTTGTGTTGGCCACAGCCAACTCACTCAAACGTGGTCTTCTTCCAGCAATTTAAACAACAAAGCCCGCACCGTTTCCGGTTCAAACGGCTTATCACACAACGCATTGACACCACTTTGTGCAATGTTACTTAAATGCGATTCATTGGCTTCACTGGTCACCATCAATACCGGAATGTGCGACAGCGAACTGGAATTGCGGATAAACTCTGTCAGTTCTTGGCCATTGACTTCTGGCATGTTGTAGTCGGTGACCACGAGGTCAAACAGCTGGTTATTCAGCGTTTGGATGGCTTCTTGACCATCCACCGCTTCGGTGATTTGGTTGATGCCCAAATTCGACAACACCTTGCGAATATGGTTACGCGCCAGCTTGCTGTCATCGACCAACAAGACACGCACATCAGTGATGTCGTACAGGCTCAATTGCAATTCCGATGGCTGCAGCAAATCCATCGCGGCATTTAGCGCCTTGCCAAGATGCAACCGCGAAAACGGCTTGGGCAAAATGGCGATGACACCGCTTTGCTTAAATTGTTCGAGCTGGGCTTTGCGGGTTTCACTGGATACCAGCATAAAGCCGATGTCTGCGGTTGCTGGGTTTTTCTTCAGCTGCGTTAACAAATCAAGGCCAGTGCCGTCGGCAAAATGCAAGGCGCTAATCACTAAATCTGGCGTATGCTCGGCAATGGCCGCTTGAGCGTCTGCCAACGAACCGGCTTCGGTGATATGTTGGACTTCTTCGTCTTTTAGGTGTTTGACGATGATCTTGCGCTGCACGTCAGACGGTTCAGCCAGCAAAATCGATAAATCTGTCGGGGACATGGTGTGCATAAAAACTCCATCTGTGTGCTTAAAACGCTGCAGCAAACAGCGGTGTTGGTAAATTGATTGTTTCTTTGGATTGAGGTGTTGGCGATTTGGCTCAACCGCCTGCCCATTTACAGGTATAACCTAACTTGGCCAGTTCTTGTTGGATCAGTTCACGATTATCGCCTTGGATCTCAATGACGCCGTCTTTCACTGAGCCGCCACAGCCGCATTTCTTTTTCAGTAACGCGGCAATTTCATTAAGTTTTTCATGGGGTTCTGCAATGCCGGCAATGGTGATGACGCCTTTGCCGTTGCGGCCTTTGGTTTCGCGTTTTAGCCGAATGGCGCCATCTTTGAACGCTTGGCCGGCCGTTTTTTCGGTTTTGGGCTCGTCAACACGACCGCCATCTGTGCTGTAAACCAAATTTGTATTGGCTTGTTGCCAGTCAGCCAGGGAGATTTTTTTCGAACTCATCAACTGCTTCGCCTGTTGTCAAAAGTGGAATCATGGCAAGATAAAGCCTTCGCGCGCCTTGAGCAATGGCCTGTGTTGCCAGCCTGTAAGCTTTTTGTGGGTTCGCTGCTTTCTTATACAATGGTTTGGTTTTTTGCCGGCTTCTGCTAGACTAGCCCGGCTTTTTAGATATCTGGATGTCTAATGTCTTTTGAATCCTATGTAGCCCATTGTGGCTTATCGAATGAATTGTCTGCCTTGGTCCACAGCGCTGGGTTTGCCGAGGCGGTTGCTGCACACCAACACACCTTAAACGCCTTACTGCAAAGCCCTGAGCTGTTGGATACCGCTGTGCAATGGCAGTTTAAAGTGCCGGAACTGGGCGAAGGTGGTGCTTGTTCGTTGTTTGGGATCTTAGCCGACGAACCTTATGATTTAACATCAATTCTGGGCGGCGTTACCGCGCAAAGTCAGCAGTTGCTCGCCAAAGCCACCACGGTGGTGCAGTATTACCGTCAGCACAGCCAAAGCCATTGGTTTGGCGTTTATCAAGCACGTGTGAATTCGCAAGGCGAACGTGTGCTGGTAAAGCTTGCTTATTTTGGTGCGGAAAGCCGCGCCGAGTTTCCGCTGACCGCCGAGTTTGCGCAAATCAGCAATAATAGCTCGGTGGGGTTGTCTGGCCGTGGCCGCATTATTAATGATGTCGAAGCTTATGTCGCGAGCGGGGGCGAGTACTACACCTGCGACCCGAAAGTGCAAGCAGAAGCCTGTTTGCCGGTGTTTGATGAACAAGGTGAGGTGGTCGGGATCATTGACTCAGAAGCCTTTGCCAAAGAATTTTTTAGTGGTCAGGAATTGGCGCTGTTATTGGCCGTGACGACCACGTTAAGCGCTGTGCTGGCATAACCAGTCTGCGCTGACTCTCGGTTTTATTAACTTTATAGGAAACTTGTTATGTTCTCGCGTTTACAGCCTGTCGCTACCGACCCCATTTTAGGTTTAATGGCCGCTTACAAAGAAGATCCAAACCCGCTGAAAGTGGATTTGGGTGTTGGCGTTTACAAAGACGAAGCGGGCCACACCGCAGTGCTGCAATGCGTGAAAAAAGCCGAAGCTTTGCGTTTGGCCAAGGAAGATAGCAAGACCTACATCGGAATGGCCGGTGATTTGTCGTTTAACAGCCACATCGAAAAATTAGCCTTTGGTGCGCACAAAGTGCTGCTGGAAAACCGCGTCACCACCGCTCACACCCCAGGCGGTACCGGTGCACTGCGCGTTGCGGCGGAGTTCATCAAAAAAGCCAACCCAGATGCGACTGTCTGGGTGACTAGCCCAACGTGGGCAAACCACATTTCGTTGTTCCAAGCCGCCGGTTTGAAAGTCAAAGAGTACAGCTACTATGACTATGACACAAAAGGCTTAAAAGAAGAGGCCATGTTTGCCGACTTAGCACAGATCCCCGCCGGTGACGTGGTGTTAGTGCACGCCTGTTGTCACAACCCAAGCGGTATGGACCTGAATTTTGCCCAGTGGCAAAAGTTCGCGCAAATCGCCAAAGAGCGTGGTTTCACACCACTGGTGGACATGGCGTATCAAGGTTTTGGTTTAGGTTTGGATGAAGACACTCAAGGCCTGCGTCACTTGGCCAACGAAGTCGACGAGTTGATCGTCTGTTCATCCTGCTCGAAAAACTTCGGTTTATACCGTGAGCGGATCGGCGCTGTGTCCATCATCGTTAGCGAAAACAAACTGTTAGAAACAGCCCGCACCAACTTGTTAGCGGTTGTGCGTAGCATCTACTCGATGCCACCAGCGCACGGCGCTATTATCGTCAGCCACATTTTGGACAGCCAAGAGTTAACTGAGTTGTGGCACGTGGAATTGGCAGAAATGCGTAACCGCATCAACAACTATCGCCAGTTGATCATCGACAAGTTAAAAGAGCAAGGCGTGGCGCAAGATTTCAGCTTTATCACCCGTCAACACGGCATGTTCAGCTTCTTGGGCATTAACAAAGAACAAATCGAACGTCTGCGCAACGACTACAGCATCTACATGGTCGGTTCGAGCCGTGTCAGCATTGCCGGTCTGAACCACAGCAACATCGATTATTTCGCTAAAGCCATGGCGGAAGTGTTGAAATAATACACAGCTAAGCGCCGGCAAGCCCGGCTCTAGTGGTAATCCATACGACAAAGGCAACGGTAACGTTGCCTTTGTGATTTTGGGCGGCTACTGTAGTTGTTTAGCGGGCAAAAAGGGGAGGTCCTGTGCGGATAGTTGCTTGGTGTGCAGCGCTGGTGTTTTGTAGCTGGCAATGCCACGCAGACCCCCTTCGTGTGGTTCTGGAAGTATCGCCTCCTCATCAAACCTACGATAAGCAAGTGGTGGGCGGCTTAACCACCAATGTCGTGCGTGAGTTATTGCAACACGCAGATTTATCAGGCGCCTTTGAAGTTTATCCTTGGGCTCGTGCCTTTAATATTGCCAAATCCACGCCAAAAGTACTGATTTATAACATGGCGCGAACGCCTGAGCGCGAAGCCGACTTTATTTGGATTGGCCCTGTAGCGCGCTATAAATTTGGCTTTGTGAAGTTAAAAAGCCGCCATGACATTCAATTGCAGCAGGTGGAAGACGCAAAAAAATTTGTAGTCGGCACCCAGCGCGAAGATTTTACGGCGGAGTGGTTAGCCGCTAAAGGCTTTGCCGATACTGGGTCGTTGCAGTTGCAACCCGACATCATGGAAACGTGGCGAATGCTGGTCAATGGTAAAATCGATTTACTCATCGATGATCCACATGCCATTGACGATATGTTGCTGCGCTTTCATTTGCGCAGTGATGAGATTGAATTTAGCTTGTTTATCCCCGAATTGGCACAAACCACCTGGATTGCGCTGGCAAAAAACTCGGATACGGAGCTGGTGCAGCGGTTACAGCAAGCCTATCAAAAAGTGGTGCAGGGCGAGGCGTATCGGCTTGTGATGGCGTACCCAGATACGCCGCTGGCATCAAAATAATGCGTGTTCGTGTTATCTCGAGCCTTTGCTGCATGCTGGTCTCGCAGTTCATTTTGGCGCCAATGGCCAGCGGGCAAAGTACCTGCGTAGGGAGCTGGGAACAGGGGGCGCTTCGAGGCGGAGTGCAATTGCCGTCTGATGGCGCGAATTTTAGTGTTTATAGTGACTTAGGCGCGATGCTTGGGCGCAACTACGTACACGATAAGGTCGCCACTGTGGTGCTAGAGGTCTATCAGCAATTAGCCCAACAAGCGCCTGAACTTCGCTTTATTTATGGTGAAACGGGTTTCGCTGAAGGTGGCCCTTTTAAGCCACACAAAACGCATCAAAATGGCTTGTCCGTGGATTTCTTCGTGCCTGTGCGCACGCGCCAAGGCGAGATCACGCCACTGTCGATTTCACCTCTGAATAAATTCGGCTATGCCATTGAGTTTGATCACAATGGCCAAACCGATGAGTATCAAATTGATTTTCAGGCCATGGCACTACATCTGCAGGCTTTAGCCGAGTCGGCCAAGCGCCATGGAGTGGGGATCCGGCGGGTGATTTTTGATAACCCGCTGCAACCGCTGTTGTTTCGAGCACCTGCAGGACGTGAGTTGCCACGTTTGCTGGTTTTTTCAACCAAAAAACCATGGGTTCGGCACGACGAGCATTACCATGTGGATTTTATTGTGCCCTGTGACAAGCGATGAATTTCATGTGTATGGCCGATAAAAAAATCCCTGCTGTGCAGGGATTTTTCTTTTACAACCAACGCTTTATTGAATGCGTTTGTACTTGATGCGGTGCGGCTCTAGCGCTGAAGCGCCATACGTCGCTTTTAACCAGGTCTCGTAATCCGAATAGTTACCTTCGAAGAAGTTCACTTTGCCTTCGTCGCGGTAATCGAGGATGTGCGTGGCGACGCGGTCCAAGAACCAGCGGTCATGCGAGATCACCATGGCGCAGCCTGGGAAATCTAAAATGGCGTTTTCCAAGGCGCGCAGCGTTTCCACGTCCAAGTCGTTGGTCGGTTCGTCGAGCAGCAACATGTTGCCACCGGCTTTGAGCAGCGCAGCTAAATGCACGCGGTTACGTTCACCACCGGATAACTCGCCGATAAACTTCTGTTGGTCATTGCCTTTGAAGTTAAAGCGACCAACATAAGCGCGGCTTGGAATGGTGAAGTTGCCGATTTGCAGCATGTCTTGGCCGTTAGAAATTTCCTGCCAGACGGTGTTTTTCGGGTTCATCTTGTCACGGAACTGATCAACAGACGCCAGCTGCACGGTATCACCGACGGAAATTGAGCCTGAATCCGGTTGTTCCGTACCCGAGATCATACGGAACAAGGTCGATTTACCGGCACCGTTAGCACCGATAATACCAACGATGGCACCTTTGGGCACCGAGAAGCTTAGGTCGTCAATCAACACGCGATCGCCATAGGATTTACGCAGGTTGCTGACTTCCAACACTTTATCGCCTAAACGTGGTCCTGGCGGAATAAACAACTCGTTGGTTTCATTACGTTTTTGGAACTCTTGGCTTTGCAGCTCTTCAAAACGGGCCATCCGCGCTTTGGATTTGGCATGGCGGCCTTTTGGATTGGTGCGAACCCATTCCAATTCTTGTTTAATCGAGCGCTGGCGAGCGTTTTCCGATTTCTCTTCTTGCGCTAACCGAGCTTCTTTTTGTTCCAGCCAGCTCGAGTAGTTGCCTTCCCATGGAATACCTTCGCCGCGGTCGAGTTCTAAAATCCAACCGGCCACGTTGTCTAAGAAATAACGGTCGTGCGTGATGGCCACCACAGTTCCGGTGTAGTCGTGCAGGAAGCGCTCAAGCCACGCTACTGATTCCGCATCCAAGTGGTTGGTCGGTTCGTCCAGCAGCAGCATGTCGGGTTGTTCTAACAACAAACGACAAATCGCCACCCGGCGACGCTCACCACCCGATAACACTTTAACTGGCGTATCCCACGGCGGCAGACGCAGCGCATCGGCGGCGCGCTCTAAGGCGTTGTCTAAGTTGTGGCCGTCTTTGGCTTGGATAATGGCTTCTAATTCGCCTTGCTCACGCGCCAGCGCGTCGAAGTCGGCATTTTCATCGGCATAGGCGGCGTATACGGCGTCTAAGCGCGACAGCGCGTTTTTAACGTCGGCTACGGCTTCTTCTACCACTTCGCGCACGGTTTTGTTCATGTCCAGTTCTGGCTCTTGCGGCAAGTAGCCGATTTTGGTGCCAGGCAATGGACGGGCTTCACCGTCGAATTCTTTATCCACACCCGCCATGATGCGCAGCAGCGTGGATTTACCTGAGCCGTTTAAACCGAGCACGCCGATTTTGGCGCCTGGGAAAAACGACAATGAAATGTCTTTTAAGATCGTCCGCTTCGGTGGTACCACCTTCGACAGGCGATACATGGTGTAAATGTATTGAGCCATGATGTTCTCTGACGTTAAGAAGTCATTGATAAGTAGCTAGATGTTAGCTGCTGGGTCTTGTGGGCAACTCGCAGGCGAGTGGCCAAAATTCGGTGCTGTCGTGCCAAAAACTGCATGATGGGCTTGGCAAACAACGACATAACAGCCTTGGGATTGTACGCCAAACTGAAAAGATTGGAAAAGCGCTTGCAGGCAAAAAGCCAATTTTGCGGGTGGATTTTTTTCCTTCGTCCTACCGAGCAAGCTCGCCACTGCAAATTCATTAGCACCCAAGGGTGGTTTTCTGAAATAATAGCGGGGTCTGGCCAGTCGGTCGCAATTAACAACACAAGGTGATGCCATGGGCGAATTTATCAATGATCCAGTATTTCAAGGATTTATCAGCGAAGCGCGGACAAGCGGTCAAGTCTATGTGCTCGCTCATGGCGAAGACTTGCTGGTGGTTGAATCGGTAGATTTCGAAGACACCGACGTGATGCCATTTTGGTCGAACATCGAACAAGCACAAATCCACTGCACCGAAGAGTGGGCCGAGTACAAACCAGAAGCCATTCCGCTGGAGATTTTCGTTGAAGGTTGGCTCAAAGAAATGTACGAAGACGGTGTGTTAATAGGCACCAACTGGGATATCGATTTAAACGGCCCTGAAGTTGAACCTCGTGAAATTTTAGAAGCGCTGGCGCAAGTGAACTAATCACTGCAGGGTTTCTTAATAAAAACGAGCCGCTTGGCTCGTTTTTTTATGGGCATTTTTAATCCAGTGTGTCCAGCAGCCTTTTATGGCTGTTGGTGACGACTTGACTTTAACTATTGCCAAGCCAAGCCAAGCCAAGCCAAGCCAAGCCAAGCCAAGCCAAGCCAAGCCAAGCCAAGATCACGATCCTTTGAGATATGCCACTACGTCAGCCGGAGCTGCGGGCGGAGTTAAATCGACCCCGACACTCAAGCGTTGTAGTAAAAGATCAAACACTTCCAGCCGCGCTTGATGTTTGTCATTGCCGTCAATGACGTGCCAAGGCGCAGCCGCACTATGGGTGTACGCCAACATATCTTTGACCGCCGCTTGATAAGCATCTGCATGACGGCGGTTACGAATGTCTTCGGCGGTTAATTTCCAGCGTTTGGCTGGGTCTGCTAACCGTTCTTGAAAGCGTTTCAGTTGGGTGTCTGGGCTGATGTCCAACCAAACTTTCACCAGCGCAAAACCTTCGTCGGTTAAACATTGTTCAAATTGATTGATTTGCGAATAAGCCCGTTGCCACTGCGCTTGACTGGCGTACCCCTCGACACGCTCAACCAACACCCGGCCGTACCACGACCGGTCAAACACGGCAAAATGTCCGGCTTGCGGGATGTTGTGCCAAAACCGCTGCAGCCAATGTTGTTGCCGCTCATGTTCATCCGGGGCGCTGGTGGGCCAGACGTGTAACCAGCGGGGGTCCAAACACCAGCCGAGCCTTCGAATAATGCCGCCTTTGCCAGCGGTATCGGCACCTTCTAACACCAAGATGGCGGGTTTTTGTTGCCGCGCCATCGCTTGTTGCAACAACGCCAGTTGTCGCTGCTTGAGTGCAAGCTGTTGTTCATAGTGCGCTTTTTTGTCCATTACCGATCCTCTGCTGGGTCTTTATTCAGTGTAGCTAGCGGCGATACCCGTCGTCTAACGTAAAGATCAAGTAAAGGCCTCTCGGATCTAGTTGCAAATGAGAAGGATTCTCAGTAGCATTGGCGCCAGTGTTTAGCAAAGGTGAAAACCGAGGGGATAAGCGTGGCTCGATGGTGGCGCTGGGTGCATGTGTATGGATCGATGCTGATCTTAAGCTTGTTGTTATTTTTTTCGGTTACCGGCATCACGCTGAATCATCCAGAATTGCGCTCAAGCCTTGGCGCGCAAAGTACCGAAGTCACGCTGCAACTGCCAAGCAACTTGCAACAGTTGCCCTTTACCGACGATGCGCTCGCCAATGCCGCCAGTGCCAAACAAATCGCCAATTGGCTGCGCGAGTCCCAGCAGATCTTAGGTGCGGTCGAGCATTTTCGTTTTGAACCGAGCGAGAGCGTGTTAGAGCTCGATTTTAAACGCCCAGCTGGTTACAGCAATGCCGAAATTGACCTGCAATCGGGTGAGGTGGTGCTGCTTACTGAACATCAAGGCGTGCTGGCGCTGCTCAATGATTTGCATAAAGGCCGCGACGCCGGCTTTGCCTGGAAACTGCTGCTCGATATCGCGGCGCTGCTCTGCATCGTGGTTGCAGTCAGCGGTCTGTATTTATTGTGGCGGGCACAAAAGCTACGGCACAAAGGTTTGTATACGGCGAGTATCGTCACAGTGTTAGTGTATTTGGTGTACCAGTTGGCGTTACACCCGTAAGGATGAGCAAATGAAAAAGATCGCAGTGCTGGTGTTCGCTGGCGCATTCAGTAGCAGTGTCGCGACGTCCGCGCAGGCGGCACAACTGCAAATTGACGTGGCTATTCCGCAAGTCACCGAAGGAGAAGCGCATTGGCCTTATGTCGCGGTGTGGATTGAAAACCAGCAAGAACAGCCGGTGCGTTTGGTGGAGATTTGGCGGCAAAAACCGGACTGGCTAAAAGACTTACGGCGCTTTTGGCGCAAGATCGGCCGTTCGGATAAAGCGCTCGTGGATGCCCGTACCGGCGCCACCAAAGGCCCTGGCGAATATCGCTTGGTTTGGAATGGTCAAGATAACCAAGGCGTTGACGTTGCGCCGGGTAAATATGTGCTAGTGGTGGAAGCCGCGCGGGAAAACGGTGGCCGCAACATGGTCAAGCAAGCCTTTGATTGGAACGGCTCGGCGGTCAATTTCAGTATCGCTGCCGGTAGTGAATTGGGTGAAATCAAGGCGCGTCGCGTCGATTAATTCCGCATCAGGAGAAAAGTATGAAGTCTGTTATTCGTGTATCGGTCGTGACGCTGGCGGCATTACCCCTGTGGTTATCGGCGCACACCATGAATTTGCTACCAAGCCATTTTGTGCAAGCCAAAACCGGTGGTTTTGTCTCGGTAGAACTGTTTGCCAGTAACACCACCTTTCAAGCTGATAAAGGCACGCCGGTGGATGGTTTCCAGCTGTATTTACCCGATGGCAGCGTCGGGAAAGTGGAAGGTAGCTACCAAGGGAAGCGTAAATCGTTGGTGGACGTGGCGTTGCCAGTTGATGGCACCTACCGCTTACAAAATGGCGGCCAACCGCGCTTTTTCACTAGCTATGAGCTCAACGGCGAGAAAAAACGCCTGATGGGTGACAAACAAAAAGCCGTGGCTGAATTACCCAAAGGCGCCAGCAACGTGGTCACCACCCAAGGCCGCAGCAAGGCACTCGCTTTTGTCACTGTCAATGCGCCAACCGACACCGTATTAAAACCAAGCGGGCAGGGGCTGGAATTCACCCTCGACAAGCATCCGGCGGACATTGTGGCTGGTGAAGCGGTGACTGTTACTGTGTTGTTTGACGGCAAACCTGCCAGTGGCGTCGACAGTGAGTTGATGTTTGATGGCGAGTTGTATCGCAACGAAGCAGGTCGTCAGCACTTTAAAACGGATACCAAAGGCCAGTTTAGTTTTACGCCGCAAAGTGCAGGCCGTTATTTGTTAGAAGCGTCGCTGGAAAAAGACCTGCAGTCGGCCAAAGCAGATAAAATTCGCGAAGGTTTTAGTTGGGCGTTTGAAGCTAGTTTGCCGTAACGACCTGTGCCAGATGCTGGGCTGACACGTGTCGTGAGCTAAAAAAACAGGAGCCCGAGGGCTCCTGTGTTTGTTGGTACTGGCCGAGTCAGTATGCGGATCTACTTACTCTACAAAATCCAGTTCCAGTTCGTCTTCCTCGTCCAGATCTAACATCTTGCGCAAACGTTTTTGTTCGAGCAGATCATCAATCCGACGACGCGCTTCTACTTTATGTTTATTTTTAGCGTCTTTAACGCTGCTCTTTGGCAGCTTTATTTCAGCAGTGCTATCCACAGTGCCATAGTCCCCCAACAGCATCTCGGCCATTTTTATCACTTCCATGGTTGGTTTTTATTCTTGTTGCGCCAACGTTTTAACGACAAAGTGCGGGCTGTTAAAGTGAATTATTTTTATTGTGATGATTAATTTCTCAAATATTAGCGCTAAGTGGTTGCAATCTATCGTGCTGATTTGGTTATTAACCGCGCTGCTACAAATCGGTACAGGTGTGATCGGCTAAATTTTGCGCAAGCGATGCGATCCAGCGATCCAATTTATGCAGCGCTCGTATCCAACTTTGTCCATAATGGCTGACCCTCAACGCGGAGTTCGTTCATGAAATTATTAAAACCTTTAGTCGCTTTAGCGCTGTGTGTTGGTTTGACGCCAACAGCCTATGCTGCCTGCGGCGATATCTTGAATCACAGCATGCAGAAGTTGCATAGCAAAGAAACAGTCGATTTGTGTGAGTCCTTTGCCGGTAAAACTCTGTTGATCGTCAATACGGCTAGCCATTGTGGTTTCACTCCACAGTTCAAAGGCTTGCAAGAGTTGCAAGACAAATACGCCGACAAAGGCTTGGTAGTCCTAGGCTTCCCGTCGGATGACTTTATGCAAGAAGAAGACGATGAAGGCAAAACGGCTGAGATTTGCTATTTGAACTACGGCGTGAAGTTCCCGATGTTCAAAACTTCGGAAGTCCGCGGCGATGGCGCCAATCCGGTGTTTAAAGCGTTGATCGCAAAGACAGGGGAAAAACCAGCCTGGAACTTCAACAAATATTTGGTGACGGCAGGCGAGCAAAAAGTGCAGTACTTTGGCAGCCGTGTTAAACCAGATGACGCCGAATTTATCAAACAAATCGAAGCAGCATTAGCCGCCAATACTGTCAAATAAGACCGCGAAGTAATACTGCCACACGTCATCACGCGTCGTGCACGTCGCGACGCGTTTTATTTCTTCTTTATATCCAGTACCAACTGCATCACTTCCTATGTGTTCCTTGCTGGAATGGGTCAGCAAGGGCGTGATCGGCGCCTCAACGTCCAGCACAGCATTCCTCGCTTGTGCCTGCAGGCGTTTCAGACTACTATGGTATATAGTTATTATGTTATTCCATTTGTGCATAAGAGACGCTGTCATGGCTGTTGTTGTCATCGCCATCTTGATAGGACTTAGCTTGGGCTTATTTGGCTCGGGCGGGTCTATTTTGACAGTGCCAGCCTTGATTTATGTGCTGCATTATCCGCCGGCGGTTGCCATTCATATGTCGCTTGCCGTGGTCAGTCTGATCAGTTTAATGGCTGCGTTACCCTATTGGTGGCGGGGCGTGGTGCCTGTACGGGAACTGCTGCAGCTGGCGTTGCCTGGTGCAGTCGGCGCGGTGATTGGCAGTTATTTAACCGACTGGCTGGCTTCGTGGGTGCAACTGACGTTGTTGGCGAGTTTAATGGCGTTGGCGGCGTTAAACATGTGGCGACGGCAGGTGGTGCAATTGCAGCTAAGCCATCGCTACATGTTTTCATTGGTCGGTGGCGTGGTCGGGATGCTAACTGGCTTAATTGGCGTGGGCGGCGGTTTTTTATTGGTGCCGGTGTTGGTTGCTTTAACCAGCCTCGAGATGAGCGCAATTATCGGCATCAGTCTGAGTCTGGTGTTCTTGCAAAGTGTGGTGGGTTTTATCAGCCACAGCCTGTTGTTACCGCAGCCACTGGATGTAAGAACCGTGGCGTGGCTTGGCGGATGTGGTGCTGTCGGGTCCTTTGTTGGGCTTTGGTTGTTACCAAAATTACCGCAATTGCTGTTACGGCGTGGCTTTGCGGTCTTTTTAATGGTGCTGGCATTGCTGATTGCATTGATGCAATGGTGGCGACCACAATGAAGTTGAGTATTCAGCGTTGACGCTGAATTTTTTTACTGTTTATATTAGATAAATCTTATGTGAGGTACGCATGAAAACAATGACTGTTGAACGAGCGCTGCTGGCGTTTGCCGGTACTATGGTGCTGTTGTCGGTGGGGTTGACGCTCTGGGTGCATGCAAACTTTATCTGGTTCACCGTGTTTGTCGGCGCCAATATGTTGCAAAGTGCCTTTACTGGCTTATGTCCTGCGGTGTGGGTGTTCAAAAAACTGGGATTACCGACCGAAGCAGAACACGCACGTTCATGCTGCTAATGGGGCAGAGCAACGACATCCTATGGGTCGTTGCTCAACAGGGTTAATTGGCCGGCGTAAACCCGCTGTCAGGCGGCAGATCCTGCTGTTCAGCAGCGCTACGGGCGAGTTGATCGCAGCGTTCGTTTTCATCATGGCCGGCATGGCCTTTCACCCAGTGCCAACTGACCTGATGGCGCTGACAGGCGGTGTCGAGGCGTTGCCATAAATCTTGATTTTTGACTGGCTCTTTGGCCGCCGTACGCCAATTATTGCGTTTCCAGCCATGAAGCCATTGGGTGATGCCTTGTCGCACATATTGACTATCGGTGGTCAGATTGATGTCGCATGCTTCTTTTAGGCATTCCAGCGCCACAATGGCGGCCATCAATTCCATCCGATTGTTGGTGGTTAACGCAAAGCCGCCCGATAACTCTTTGACATGATTTTTATAGCGTAACAAAGCGCCGTAGCCACCAGGGCCTGGGTTTCCCAGACATGAGCCATCGGTAAAGATTTCAACAGATTTGCGCATCAGACTTCCCACTTGAATTTTCGCCGTATACTCTATCGCAAAAAGCGCAACAGAACGAGTTTCATGGCAAAGCGTCAAATTATCCTCGATACCGAAACGACAGGTATCAACCCGCACGAAGGGCATCGCATCATCGAGATCGGTTGTGTTGAAATGATCAACCGACGTCTCACGGGCAATAATTTTCATGTGTACCTCAATCCCGATCGGTTGATTGAAGAAGACGCTATTCGAGTGCACGGCATCACTAACGAATTTGTGGCCGATAAACAGCGTTTCCGTGAGGTTGCCCAGCAATTTTTTGACTATTTGCATGGCGCAGAACTGGTCATTCATAACGCGGCGTTCGACGTTGGCTTTATCAATCATGAATTTAAGTTATTAGCACAGCCTTTACCGCCCATTGATACGGTCTGTGGTGTGCTCGATACGCTGGCGCTGGCGCGTGATTTACATCCGGGGCAAAAAAATAACCTCGACGCCTTGTGTCGTCGTTATGACATTATCAACAGCCATCGAACCTTTCACGGCGCTTTGCTTGATGCCGAAATTCTGGCGGATGTTTACCTAGCCATGACGGGTGGCCAAGTCAGTTTGAATTTGGCCAATCAAGGTGAAAATAACGATCAACACGGCAACGGCCCTGTGGTGTTGGTACGTCGTGGCCAATTAAACGTGGTGCGTGCGACCGAGGAGGAATTGGCGTTGCATGAGAAGCGACTCGACTTGGTGCAAAAAAAATCAGGAGGGTGCCTGTGGCGAAGTTAATCCACCGTGTAGGGATTTGGGCGGCGCTTACGTTTGTCACGCATGCAGCAATAACATGCAATGTACTGGCACAAACAAACCAAGATACCAAGGCGACCACAAGCCAAGGCATTGAGGAGTTACCATCCGTCACCGGTAGTAATCAAATTCCTATTCTGAACAATAGATTTCGAATTGATTATGAAGTCAAAGAATTAACCTTGGTATTTTTCAGAAAACCAGGCTCTCCAGCTGTGGTGCTCGTCAAACCCGACGGCAGTAAAATCTATTCAACCACTGCAACAGCCAATAATGTCTATTGGTATAGCGACAAAACCTACGACTTGATTCGGTTAAAAGAGCCAACGCCAGGGCCTTGGCAAGCAGTTGGCAAGGTGCTGCCTGAATCGCGCATCATGGTGTTGACCGATATCAATATTAAAGTCGACCCATTGCCGAAGGATTTAATGCTCGGTGAGCAGCTTAAAGTCACGGCGACGCTGGTCAATGGTGATAAACCAATTCAAACCAAAGATTTTCGCGATCTGTTGCAGCTCAAAGTGTTGATGCTGAGCACGCAAAAAGAAGGCATGGCCAATGCGTCTGAAACCGTGTTTGAACTGGCCACTTTGGATGACGATGGCAATAACTTTGATGAGCGGCCGCGGGATGCGGTGTTTACTGGCGAATATCGCTTTGTGATGAAGGCGGGTGAATGGATGCCTAAGTACACCATCAAAACCCCGCTGTATACTCGAGAATTAATCCAAGATCCGATCATCGTTTCGGACGCGCCGTTGGCGTTTGAATTTGTTGAAGGCAAAGGCGAGCAAAAACATCAGCTCAAGTACACCATCACCAAAGGCGTGATAGAGCCGAATTCGGTGATGATCCAAGGACGGGTGATTTACCCTAGTGGGGACGTGCAGACCTTTACACTCGCCGAAAGCAAAGATGTAGTTCGCCAGCTCGATATCGGCAATGTCGGCAACGGTAACTACCGGGTGGAGCATGTGGTTTATGGTAAAACCACGTCTGGACGTGATTTTGTGTTAAATCTGACGGACCAAGTGCTGCGGATAGTCGCTACCCAGGAGCCTACACCTGAACCCGCCGCCGCTGAAGCACCAGCGAAAGATGTGGCAAAAGTGCCTGAAAAACCTGCAGAACCGGTACCAGAGCCGGAGCCGGAATTCCCACTAGTCTGGGTTATAGTCGGGAATTTATTCATTTTGCTCGGTGGTGGTGCTGCAGTTTATATCGCGATGCACCCTGAGGGGTTTAAAGGCGTATCGATGGTGTTTAAAAAGTTAAACCCATCATCACTGCTGAAAAAGAACAAGAAGGCTGGCAATGACATCAGCATGTCAGACCCCGCCGGCCAACAAGTTTCGGTGGGCACTGACGGTGCTGCGGCGAAAAAATCGGCAAAAATCAAAGAGTCTGACGATATTTTAGACCTTTCATTACCGGATGATTAAGGATTGCGCAAATCCGGCAAAAAATTGGTTGACGGGGTTTGCCAAGGCCCGTATTATTCCCGCCGCAACGCAGCGTACCCAACTGAAAACGCTGTGTGGCCCAAGTGGAGCGGTAGTTCAGTCGGTTAGAATACCGGCCTGTCACGCCGGGGGTCGCGGGTTCGAGTCCCGTCCGCTCCGCCACTTTGTTCGATGTTCTTCGGAGCGGTAGTTCAGTCGGTTAGAATACCGGCCTGTCACGCCGGGGGTCGCGGGTTCGAGTCCCGTCCGCTCCGCCAAAACATCGACACGCTTTCTGATTCCGGAGCGGTAGTTCAGTCGGTTAGAATACCGGCCTGTCACGCCGGGGGTCGCGGGTTCGAGTCCCGTCCGCTCCGCCACTTCAGACAAGCAAACGAGTTAAGCTCACACCGGAGCGGTAGTTCAGTCGGTTAGAATACCGGCCTGTCACGCCGGGGGTCGCGGGTTCGAGTCCCGTCCGCTCCGCCACTTGCTTTCGAGCAAGCCAAAAAGCCAGCATCACGCTGGTTTTTTTGTTTCTGCAAAACGCCATGTTGATACTCTCGTGCATAGTTGGCTACTTTTTCCTGCTTTTCGTGGTTTGGCGGATGCGGTTGATGGACCACATCAAGGCTGCCGCTGCACTGCGAAGTCGTGTCCAACGAACTGGCGTGTTCACAGATCCGCCGTGCCAGCCAGCGGCCATTAATCAAATAAATGAATCATAGTAATCTATATTAATCATTTTTAAAGATTATTGTTTCTGCCTAAGGTAATACCAATCTCAATGACGGGTGCAATCGCGACAGCGTGGGCGTTGTTGGGAAATGGAGCCGCGCATCCTTGCGTGGTTATTGTTGGCAATTGGGTGGCATGCCACCCAAGGACAGGATTATCACCATGAAAACAACCCTACCACGACTGTCAGTTCTCGCCCTCGCGTTGAGTTTAAGCGCCGGCATGGCCATGGCAGCCAATCAAAGCCAAAACGATGTCACCACCAACAGCTATTGGTGGCCAGAACAACTGGATTTATCGCCGTTACGCCAGCATGGCGTTGCTTCAAACCCGTACGGCGAAAACTACAACTACGCAAAAGAATTCAATAGTTTAGATCTGGATGCTGTGAAGTTAGACCTGCGCAAAGTGCTGACCGAGTCGCAAGACTGGTGGCCCGCAGATTATGGTCACTACGGGCCGTTTTTTGTGCGCATGGCATGGCACAGTGCAGGGGTGTATCGGATTTTTGATGGCCGCGGCGGCGCCAATGGTGGTCAACAACGCTTTGAGCCATTAAACAGCTGGCCTGACAACGTCAACCTTGATAAAGCGCGTCGCTTGTTGTGGCCCGTCAAACAAAAATACGGCAGCAAAATCTCTTGGGCCGATCTGATGGTGCTCGCAGGCACAGTGGCCATGGAAGATATGGGGTTTAAAACCTTTGGTTTTGCCGGCGGTCGGACTGACGACTGGGAAGCAGAGCGGGTCAATTAGGGCTCTGAAAAACAATGGTTAGATAGCAAACGTCGCACCAGCAAAGGCGAGTTAGCCAAGCCGATGGGCGCCACGCAAATGGGGCTGATTTACGTCAACCCTGAAGGGCCTAACGGTAAACCTGACCCACTGGCCTCCGCTCAAGAAATTCGCGACACCTTCGGCCGTATGGCGATGAACGATGAAGAAACCGTGGCGCTGATCGCTGGCGGTCATACCTTTGGCAAAGCGCATGGCGCCCATAATCCAAGCAAATGTGTCGGGGTCGATCCGGCTGCGGCTGGGGTCGAAGCACAAGGCACCGGTTGGCAGAATAAATGTGGGAAAGGGCATTCGGAAGACACGGTGACCAGTGGCTTAGAAGGCGCTTGGTCTGTCAGTCCGACCAAGTGGACCATGCAGTATTTGGATAACTTGTATGCGTTTGATTGGGTGCAGACCAAAAGTCCGGCCGGTCACATCCAGTGGGTACCAAAAGATGGTCAAGCCGCGGCGTTAGTGCCAGATGCACATATTCCTGGTAAGCGGCATGCGCCTATTATGTTTACCACGGATCTGGCCTTGAAAGAGGATCCAATCTATCGCGAGATCACCACACGTTTTCGCAAAAATCCGAAAGAATTTGAATTAGCTTTTGCTAAAGCGTGGTTCAAATTAACCCACCGGGATATGGGGCCGCGTACCCGCTATTTAGGTAAAGATGCGCCGACGCAAGCGTTGTTATGGCAAGACCCGATCCCTGCACTAGACCATGCGCTGGTCGATGCCAACGATATCAAAGCGCTTAAAGCGCAAGTGTTGGCCAGTGGCCTGACCGTGCCTGAGTTGGTGCGAACCGCATGGGCGGCAGCGTCGAGTTTCCGTGGTACAGACATGCGCGGTGGCGCCAATGGTGGACGTCTGGCATTAGCCCCACAAAACCAATGGGCGGCGAACAACCCCGCAGAACTACGTAAAGTGTTACCGGTGTTGACGCGCATTCAGCAGGAATTCAATCAAAAAGCTAACGGTGGTAAGAAGATCTCCTTGGCAGATTTGATTGTGCTGGCAGGCAGTGCCGCCGTTGAACAGGCGGCGGCAAGTGCGGGCGTCCAGGTCGAGGTTGGCTTTGTTGCTGGACGAATGGATGCGCTGCAAGAGCAAACGGATCTGACCTCGTTTGCGGTGCTTGAACCGACTGCGGATGGTTTCCGCAATTATTTCAGCGCAAACAGCCCGCAATCTCCGGCCGACGCCTTGATTGAAAAAGCCAACTTGTTAACGCTATCGGTTCCTGAAATGACCGTGTTAGTCGGCGGTTTACGCGTGTTAGATGCCAACACGGGCGCGGCCAAAACTGGGGTCTTCACCCAAACGCCGGGTGTGCTTAGCAATGACTTCTTCGTGAATTTGCTCGACATGTCGACCCGCTGGGAAAAATCAGCTCAGCCGGGCATGTACCAAGGTTTTGATCGTAAGACAGGTCAAGTCAAGTGGACGGCAAGCCCAGTCGATCTGGTGTTTGGTTCACACGCCGAATTGCGTGCTGTAGCGGAGGTGTATGCCGCGAACGATGGTAAACAAAAGTTTGTGCGTGACTTTGCCAGCGCTTGGCAAAAAGTGATGATGCTCGATCGGTTCGACCTCGCTGCTCGTTAAGGTATCAGCACTTGAACCTGCGGCGTTGCCGTCAACGCCACGCCGCAGTTCATGCCAAGGCTCAAAGCAAGCTAAGTCGTAGCTCAAGCTAAGGCGACGAGTAATCCAAAGCGACATGTAAGAACGGCCCAATGCCAGTTTAGCGATGAACTGGCATTGTTTCGTGGGTGCAGCCGACGGCGTGGGACTTATGATGGACAGGACTACAACAGGCTAAAAACCGCGAGGTCGCCTCGTGCGAAAGTCGCGCATGATGCCTGATCAGATACAACGGACGTGTCAGCATGGGTAATGGCGTGGCCAGTTGCACCACATCCCCGCGTGATAGCGCATCGGCAATCACATGGCGCGATAAACAACTAATCCCAAATCCTGATGCGACCGTGCGTTTAATCGCTTCAGAATGGCCAAGCTCCAGTACCTGTCGAAATTGACCTAGCGTGGGCAAGAGCAGTCGCTCACATTCGTTGCGAGTGCCAGAGCCTGTTTCACGAAGTACCCAAGTCTGCTGTTGTAACTCCGCGAGCGTCAGGCCGTTTGGCCATGCTTTGGCCGTTTCTGGGGCACTAAAAATCACCAGCTCATCATCCTGCCACGGCTGCACTGTCAGTTCAGGATGATGGCATGGGCCTTCGATAAATCCAAAATCAACTTTAAAGTCCGCCACTTGTTCAATGATCTCGGCGGTATTGCCGACAGACAGTTGCAACGGCGCCTGCGGGTACTGCCGTAAATAAGTCGCAATGGCTGGTGGCAACAAATAATTGGCGATGGTGGTGCTGGCTGCTATCAAAATTGGCACATCATCAACTTGCTGCAAGCTTTGATTCAACTGCACCGCATCGTCCAGCAGCGCCCGCGCTTTTGGCAGCAGTTGCCGGCCCTTGGCGGATAACACTAAGCGACGTCCGATGCGATCAAACAACGGTGTTGCTAAGTTGAGCTCTAACGTCGCAAGTGCTTGGCTGGCGGCCGATTGGGTCATCGCCAGCCCGTTGGCCGCTGCAGTGACGGTGCCATAGTTGGCGATTGCAACAAACACCTCTAGTTCTCGCAAACTATAGCGAAGGGTCATGGTCATGCTCCGAGGCTTGCCAGCGATGGGGCTGGTATTGGCAAAAACGCATGGGCGTTATCGCAGCTATTCGATTATTCATAGCCTATTCTATTAGCAAAACCGATTGTTTATATAAAAATAAGCTGTTTTTCTTTTTAATTGGTGCGCTCTAAGCTGGGATTCCCTTGTTTATGGAGCATACCCATGCACATTCAACCCATGGTTCGTGTTTCAGCGCAGCCTGCGTCATCATCTGCACCAGGTCTGGCTCTGGCGGCGATCCTCGCGGCAATCGCCATTGCGGCAGCACAGCATCCCAGCGTGCAGCAGTTGGGCATCAGCAGTTTGGCTTTTGCCTTGGGGCTGGGCTTGCTGTTGGGGAATTTGCCCTTGGGCTTAGCCAGCGTGGATGCTGGATTGCAAAAGGCCAAAGGGCCTGTGCTGCGTGTGGGTGTGGCGTTATTTGGCTTTCAGTTGACCTTATCAGAGGTACAATCGATTGGCTTTAGCGCGGTGTTGCTGGATGTGGTGTTGCTGGTTAGCACTTTTTTATTGGCGGTTTGGCTTGGGCAGCGGTTATTTGGCTTGGATTGGCAGACCAGTGCGCTGATCGGCACAGGCAGCGCCATCTGTGGGGCCGCTGCCATTTTAGCGGTCGCACCAAGTGTCAAAGCCTCGCAAGCTAAAATTGCCGTGGCGGTCGCCACCGTGGTGTTGTTTGGCACCTGTAGCATGCTGCTAGCCCCCGTGCTGTTCACCCTAGGCGCAACTATCGGCATCACCGCACATACCATGGGGCTGTTTATTGGTGCGACGACCCATGAAGTGGCGCAAGTGATGGTGGCAGGGCAGGCGATAGGGCCTGAGGTTGCGGCGGTCGCTGTGACCAATAAACTCGTGCGAGTGCTGTGCCTAGCGCCTTTTGTCATCGCAGTAAGTGTCTATGTTCGGCATCGGCAACCCCAGTACCATACCCATTCCAGCGCCATGGCCTGGCCTTTGCCTTGGTTTGCCTTTGGCTTTGTGGCCTGTGTGCTGCTGAATTCGAGCATCGAACTAACCGCTACTACCAAAAGTATATTGGTGCAGTGTGACCAAGCCCTGCTGGCAATGGCGATGGCTGCACTGGGCGCAACCACTCGCTTTGCAGACATTCGCCGTGCCGGTCGACAACCACTGTTTCTGGCAGGTTGTTTAACCTTATTTTTGATCCTTGGCGGTGGCTTGTTGCATGCCGTGGTGTTTGCGCGGTAGTCTGATTTCGATGCTCTAGGCTGTGTTTATCGCAATCTTCGTGGCATTAATCGAAGGGATGTTGTTTGTAAAACAAGCGCTGGATACGTTGTGAGATTGTTTTTTAAATGGTCGCGTTGAGGTTGTATGACGACACATTCTGAATTTGATTTATACCAATTGGCCACCCGTGAAGCCGAACCCGTGCAGACCGAGCAATCTATCGACCCTGTGGAAGAACTCAGCCGATTGATCGCTCAGATCTCCGACCCCTATTTAGCGCAGAAAATTCGTCAGCAATTGAAGATGGTTGTACCTGAACTCGCCTAGTTCTGGGTGGAATTTCAACGATCTGTGAGTAAAATCGGTACATTCGTCACTGAGTTGTGGGTTTTGTGATTCCACAGTGACCAGTGCTGAGCTATAGTCAGTGCTGTGTTATTGTCAACGTTCACCCGTTGCTTGCTGCATGGCGCAGCCAGCGAACTCCATGGCAAGATTGCAACAAAGGAGCCTGTTGTGTCTCAAACTGATTTTAATTTTTATCAATTGGCAACGTCGGATGAACAAGCCAATTATCATGTGGCAGAGCCACAAGCCGAGGTTGATTTGGACACGTTATTGGCTCAAATCGACGACGTGAAGTTGGCCGAACAAATTCGCCAACAGATCGCTTGGTTGCTCACTCAATCCGCATCCAGCGATCGCTAACCGGCGTGTTGTCCCTGACGCCGAGTGCCTGAACCCAAGTATCTGGACCCAAGTACCTGAACTCAAGTATCTGAATCCGAGCGCCTGCCACCACGACGCGAAAGTGTTGGTGGCGGAGTGCATGCAATGACTGGCAACAATACGAGCTGTTTGAGGTGGTTTTAATACCACATAACACAATTGCGGCCGTTGTCTTTGGCTTTATATAACGCACTGTCTGCTTGCGATAATTGCAAGGTAATGTCCTCCTGTTCGTCAGGGCTGACATAACGAGCGCCCATACTGACAGTGACAAACAGTGACTTGCCATCGGCGACTATAGGTTCACTGGCGATCTGCAACAGCATGGCTTCCAGCATCAAGCTGGCGGTATCAACTTCGGTGTGTTCAATCACCACCGCGAATTCCTCGCCACCTAACCGTGCGACAAAATCATCCGAACGTAAGCCATGCTGCAATAGTTTTGCAATGGCGCAAATGACGTCATCACCAGCCAAATGGCCATAACGATCATTGACCTGTTTAAAATGATCGATGTCGATAATCACCAGCACATAACCAGTGTCTGTGTTTTTCAATCGCGAACAATGCTCGATAAAGGCTCGGCGGTTGGCAATACCGGTTAATGGGTCTTGCATCGCCAGATTTTTCAACTGCTCTTCGGCTTTAAACCGTGCATCTTCCATGTCCACGGCATAATACAAACCGGCTAGCGCCTGGGTAAAAGGTTGCAGGAATTCGGCATCCTGTGGTGTGTAATGCGTCAGTTTATTGGCTAAACCAATCATGCCAACCAGCTCATTGTTCAACAGAATTGGCAGGCCTAAGAAGCGGAAAATTTTCGGATGACCCGCAGGGGTGCCACGTGAGGCAGGGTGATTATGCGGCTCGTTACTAATGACCACTTGTTTGCTAGTGATGACTTGTCCAAACAAATTGTTGAAGTTGTCAAAATACAAATTATTGTCCTGGTACAGCGCCACCAGTTGGTGGCTCTCTTCGTTCCACGCAAACTCGGTGATCGCATGCAGGAATAAACGATCTTTGCCGGCTTGGCGGCGCATTTGACCGATAAAAGCAAACTGGCTATCGGCAATTTGTGTCAGTTCACTGAGCACTTCGCGACAGGCTTGTGACAAATTGTGGTCGCGCAGATACGCGGCTTGGGCTTTGTTGGTAAAACTTAACAGCTGAGGCTGTTTCGTTTCGAGCAGTTCCGCTTCTTTGCGATAGGTGATGTCGCGATGGGTACCGGCCAAGCGCACGGGGGAGCCGTCGGGCGCACGTTCGACCACTTTGCCATAGGTCTCAATCCACACCCAATGACCATCGGAATGACGCATGCGGTAGATGGTATTGAGCACTTGGGTGTCGCCCCGTAAATGACGACTAATCTCATCCCGCAGTTGCTGCGCATCAGCCGGATGAACCAGACTTTGCCAATATTGGCTACTAGAGTCATACAGTTCATAGTCGATGCCGATCATGTCACACCAACGGCGATTGACTTTGCTCTTGTCGCTAGGCAGGTACCAATCCCACGTGCCAAGGCCGGAGGCATCCAGCAATAAGCGCATCTGTTGATTGGTTTGGGTTAATTTTTGCTCGACATAACGGTTTGTGGTGTGGTCAACCAACATGGCGTGAATGGCATCCAGCGTACCATCAGTGTTAAAAAACGCTTTGCTGATTAACTTGACCCAATAGGTTTTGCGATTGGGTGATAGCACTTGAAAGTGCGCTTCGCCATCAACGACACCGGCTATGTGGTTGTTTAGCAAGAAGTTAAACTCACTAAGCCCTGCGTGATCAATAAAATCCTCAAACCGGGCGGTTTGATTGCGAAGTGCTTGCAGTGGTAAACCAAACAGCGCATCAATATTGGCCGAGACGTATTTCAGTTGCAAGCCACGGTAATGCCGCCACTTCATCAGCACGGCGGGAGAGTTATCTAACAAACTATGCTCTTGTTGCAGATGCTGATGTTCGCGTAACAGCGTTAAGTAGTTGGTGATATGTGCGCTGACATTGTGCAGCACCGTCAGTTGGCTTTGAGTTAAGTGCCGAGGCTGACGGTCGATGACGCACACGGCACCAACGGTTTGTTGCTTGAGTCGAAGCGGTACCCCAGCATAAAAACGAATATGGGGCTCACCTGTCACCAGCGGGTTTTGGCAAAAGCGCGGGTCGCTCAGGGTATCCTCAATCACCATGGCCTCGTCACTAGCGACGACATGATCACAAAAAGCATCTTCGCGGCGAGTGGTGGCGGCGTCTAAACCGACGCGAGCTTTGAAAAACTGTAGATCGCTACCGATAAGGCTGACTAATGCTGTCGACACATCAAGTAAGTCCGCGACAGCTTGCATCAGCTGTTGCAACGAGGGATCTTCTTGCTGCTGGCGCAGCCCAAACTCGGCTAAAAGCGCTAAACGATTGTGGTCGGTGGACATATGAACTAACTTTGCAGCCTTCAATGACAGGTTGAAATTTTACTGTAGTGGGGTTCGTCGAATTTGCAATTTGTTTTCACAAAAGGAACATATGTATCCCTTGCTTTCGTCATTTTTATTTGCTTTGCTAAATGAACTGGAGAACACACTTTAACGTTTAAGCTATAGGGTATTAACGCCACTGTCTAGGAGGCATCCCATGTTATTTTTTAACAAACAGGAAAAACACACCCAAGCCAGTTCAGGCCTCTCCGAGCAACAACAAAGTTGTCTTGCAGAGCTGCAAGCCATTAAACAATGCACCGCCTACATCGCATTTACCCCAGATGGCATGATTTTGGATGCCAATGAGTTATTGCTGTCTTGCATGGGCTACCAGTACGGCGACATAGTGGGTAAGCATCATCGGATGTTTTGTCCGCAAATCTATACATCAAGCCCCGAGTACAAAGCATTTTGGCAGACCTTAGCCAGTGGCAAGTCGGTCAGTGGCACCTTTTTGCGCGTGCGAAAAGACGGGCAAGCCGTGTATCTGCAGGCCAGTTATTTCCCTGTGTTGCGAGCTGATGGCAGCGTGGAAAAAGTGGTGAAGTTGGCCTCGGATGTCACATCGATGCACCAACGGATGCAAACCAAAGAAGCGATTTACGAGGCCATCGACAAGTCGATGGCGGTGATCGAGTTTTTACCCGATGGCACTGTATTAACCGCCAATGCCAATTTTCTGCACAGCATGGGCTATCGGTTAGAGCAAATTGCCGGCAAGCATCACCGGATGTTTTGTTCCGATGAGTTTTATCAAAAACATCCCTCATTTTGGCGCGAATTAGCTGCTGGCGAGTTCAAAACGGGTCGTTTTGAACGGTTAAATGCTCATCGCGAGACCGTCTGGTTAGAGGCTTCCTACAACCCCATTTACGATGCAGATGGGCATGTATTTAAGATTATTAAATTTGCCTCGGACATTACCACGCGTGTCAACTCTGCGATGGAAGCCATCCATTTAGCAGCTGCAACATCGGAGCAAACCTCGCAAATCGCCAACAATGCCGTAGCGGTGCTGCACGAAGCCGTAGAAACGTCCCATCACATTGCCGATCAGGTTAAACGAGCGTCTGCGCTTGGTAACCAATTGATGGATCAATCGAAAAATATCAATGACATTGTGGTGACTATTCGTGGTATCGCCGATCAGACCAATTTGCTGGCATTAAATGCAGCGATTGAAGCGGCGCGGGCAGGGGACGCGGGGCGAGGGTTTGCCGTGGTTGCTGATGAAGTGCGTAAGCTGGCGGCACGCACTGCTGAGGCCACAACCGAAATTGCCAATGTCGTTCAAAACAATACAGGATTGATCCGAAATATTGATGATGAGCTTGGGGCTATCACCGGCACGGCATTGCACGGCGAAGAGAGTATCAATAATGTGGCGAACGGTTTGCAAGATGTCAGTATCGGTGTATCGCGATTTGTGGATATGGTTGAACGGTTAAAAACTTAAGCCACTTGGTACATTTTACGGCGACAGCCGCTGCACAAGGCCCCTTCAGGGGCTTTGTTGCTGTTGGCCTGTGAGTTTAGGACTAGGCACCGAGTCAGTTGTCGCGAGGGGTAAACTGCGCGCAGATAGGCTTGTCGATGCAAGGATATCATTGGAGAGCGTTAAATATCGCAAAGCACCCTGTGCTACACCAACGACCATGGTTCGAGTTTCGCTTGAGCGCACAGCCAAACTACAACTGAACAACCAATCCACATGGTCGTTGGCATTGCCTGACGCGGGCGCAACAGCCTGCCTATTGTTGCAACCCGCGCGGCGAGCACGCAAAACACAAAGGATCCTTAAGTAATAGCTGCTTATCTTGACGACGTAAACTAACGAGCATGAAGTTCGGCGCACCATCGGCTAAAACAACAGAATCAACACCGCGGGTCACGTTAGACAGAGTCTATTGAAACCAAATCTAGTCAGACCGAGTCAGTTCCGACCAAACCAAGACAGCCAATAAAACCCTGTCCGCGAGACGTTCATGTATGTTTGGCAATGCCATAGGCTGTTGAACACCTGCGGCTTAAACCTGACATTCAGAACTACGGGGCTGAACTGGTTTTGCTCGCTTAGTATGCGCCGACATGTCAGATTTGACGTTCACCTGCAACTTAAACTCAGTTTTCTCCGCTGTACGTTGTACATCCCGAACAGCCAGTGTTAATTCAAACCCTCTTAAAGAAAAACTACGCGTCGCGCCATACACTGGATCATCAATACAAGGTGGTTGCAGGCTCTGTAAAGTAAACCGAGCTCGACTGTGCCAATACGCTGTATCCGCCGTTTCAGACAGCAACGACTGTTCACTGTTGGTTTGTGCATCCTCACTCAAACGACATGCAAAAGGCGCCACAAAGTTAATCCCTGTTTTGCTTGATAACGCATCCAGCGCTGTGTCGTTACCGGCAACGCAGTGGAGCCAATATAATTTACGTCCTTCACGACTCTTAATTACATAGCTCAAAAAGTCTGGGGTGTCTGATACTGAGATTTGAAATGATGCAGTTTCGTTTGTGATAGAAGGAAAGGTAGTAGCTTTGGTTGATGGTGAAAGGATTAACCCCATCCACGTTAGGTATAAATATAATATTTTCATAATTTTTCTGCACAATAGGCTGGTAGTTTTATTTTTTTAAATGTTACACAGGGAAAATAAGCAACTAAATTACATTGTTTCAGCTTTTTTCTTTGTAAGGGATTTAAAAGTCCCACTATTTCTAGTGGGACAGCTGTTAACTATTTCAAACCGTCATGGAAAGGTCCATCGGTTTCAAAGAAGCAAAAGTTTTTATACAGAAATAATTTTCCATCTTTTACAATGAATTCACAGGCAATGTACTCTTTCATCCACTCATCTTTCAAAAAGTTAATATCTGAATCTACTTTAGATTTGTTTTTATTTTTGAATGCTATCAAAGTAAAAATGTTATCTTTCTGCCATATTATTTTCTTTGAAATGTCCTCTTTTGATATTATATCTATAATGGTTTTTTTTGATTTATTAATATCCCTGGAATATAAAAAACTATATATGTCTTCATTCAGTTTTTTTCCTTTTGCATAGTACTCTGGAGAGTCTAAAAAATTTTCAATGATGTTTTTTTCATCTTTATCCAGAAGATTAGTTAAAAATTTGTCCACTAAATTATTAAGTCTATCATCTGTGTCGTATTCACTGGCAAAGGTGGATGAATTCAATAAGGTAAGTAATAAAAAGGCATTAAGCCATTTGTTATTGTCTAACATGATTTGCTTCCTTTTTCACAAACTTCGCTATCTGGTTTATCTTCAAATTGAGTTGTAATTGGATCCACAGGCGTAGTGTCTGTGGTTGCAGGTGCTTCTACAGTTCCTGGTCTATAGGTATAATGTTGGTGAGGTTCATTTGTTCCCGAACCATCGGATTCCCCTATTTCATTTCCTTCTTTTACTTCATCACCGACATTGATACCCTCACTTGCTTGAGTATGCCCACAGGGCAAGATCACGAACATTTTTTGAACAACTTGCCTAATAGTTGCAGCGATCGCAGGTTTATGATCAGATACTGCCTTTTGCACTCAGGCTATCACAATGCAGACCGATTCGTTCACCATCCATT
>JACCDZ011254822.1_pt1 | contig 50786 bp, 53 predicted proteins | sample 7449551 | NCBI WGS metagenome assembly JACCDZ01 (sample SAMN15323452, study PRJNA562643) | freshwater metagenome | isolation source: river surface water | place: USA:Blue River Watershed | collected 2017-08-18 | reverse complement strand
CCTTGAGTTCCTTGAGTACCTTGAATACCTTGTCTACCTTGTAAACCTTGAGTTCCTTGGATTCCTTGAACACCTTGTATTCCTTGAGTTCCCTGAAGACCCTGAGCACCGACACCTTGCGAACCTTGGAGACCTTGAGTTCCTTGAGTTCCTTGAGTTCCTTGAATGCCGACACCTTGAGATCCTTGAACACCTTGTGTTCCTTGAGTTCCCTGGAGACCCTGAGCACCGACACCTTGAGATCCTTGCAGACCTTGAGTTCCTTGTGTCCCTTGAACACCTTGAGTTCCTTGTGTTCCCTGTGTTCCAGTTCCTTGAACACCCTGAATACCTTGTAATCCCTGAAGACCTTGTGTTCCTTGGAATCCTTGGGAACCAAATATTCCTTGAATACCTTGAAGACCTTGAGTTCCTTGCAATCCCTGAGATGCTTGAACACCTTGAGAACCTTGAACACCAACACCTTGAGAACCTTGAATTCCTTGAGATCCAATAATTCCTTGAATGCCCTGAAGACCTTGAGTTCCTTGAGATCCTTGTGTTCCAGTTCCTTGAACACCTTGAATCCCTTGTAATCCCTGAAGACCTTGTGTTCCTTGAAGACCTTGGGCACCAACACCTTGAGAACCTTGTAAACCTTGTGTTCCCTGAGAACCTTGAGAACCTAAAACACCCTGGATACCTTGTCTTCCCTGTAATCCTTGAGTACCTTGAGTACCTTGAGAACCTTGAGATCCAGTTCCTTGTGTTCCCTGAGTTCCCTGAACACCTTGTAAACCTTGGGATCCTTGAGTACCTTGAACACCCTGATTACTTAAACCTTGAACACCCTGCAATCCTTGGGTACCTTGGGTTCCTTGAATACCAATTCCCTGTGTTCCTTGAGTTCCTTGAACACCTTGAGTTCCCTGTAAACCTTGAGCTCCTACACCTTGAGTTCCCTGAACACCCTGATTACTTAGACCTTGAACACCTTGAGTTCCTTGAGTTCCCTGGAGACCTTGAGCACCAACCCCTTGAAGACCTTGTAATCCTTGGGTTCCTTGAACACCTTGAGTTCCCTGCAAACCTTGAGAACCTTGAATACCTTGTGTTCCTTGAACACCTTGATTAGCAAGACCTTGTGTTCCCTGAAGACCTTGAACACCTTGAGTTCCTTGAGCACCCTGAGTTCCCTGAATTCCCTGAAGACCTTGTAGACCTTGAGTACCCTGAGAACCTTGTAATCCTTGAGAACCAAATAATCCTTGAGTTCCTTGAGAACCCTGAGATGCTTGTGTTCCCTGAACACCTTGAGTTCCCTGAACACCTTGTCTACCTTGTAAACCTTGAGTCCCCTGAGAACCTTGGGAACCAACACCCTGAATACCTTGGAGACCTTGAGTTCCTTGAGATCCTTGCAGACCTTGAGATCCTTGTGTTCCTTGAACACCAGTTCCTTGAGCACCTTGAAGTCCCTGAAGACCCTGAGTACCTTGGACTCCCTGAGACCCAACACCTTGAGATCCTTGGACTCCCTGTAGTCCCTGTAAACCTTGAGTACCTTGAACACCTTGATTACTTAGACCTTGAACCCCTTGTGTTCCTTGAGTTCCTTGAGCACCAACACCTTGGGTTCCTTGGATACCTTGTAGACCTTGAGTTCCTTGTGTTCCTTGAGTTCCCTGCAGACCTTGAGCACCAACACCTTGAACACCTTGAACACCCTGAGTTCCTTGAACACCTTGGAATCCAGATCCTTGTACACCCTGCAATCCTTGAGTACCTTGAGTTCCCTGAGAACCTTGAGTTCCAACACCTTGAACACCTTGATATCCTTGAGTTCCTTGGAGACCTTGAGTTCCTTGGGTTCCCTGAGTTCCCGTTCCCTGAACACCTTGAATTCCTTGTAGTCCCTGTAAACCTTGTGTTCCCTGAACACCTTGATTTGCAGTTCCTTGTAGACCTTGTAGACCTTGAGTTCCTTGTGTTCCTTGAGTTCCTTGGAATCCTTGTAGACCTTGAATACCTTGTAATCCCTGAAGACCTTGGGTTCCTTGAGTGCCTTGTCTACCTTGTAAACCTTGGGTTCCCTGATAACCCTGAGTTCCTTGAATTCCCTGGAGACCTTGTAGACCTTGTAATCCTTGAGTTCCTTGAGAACCTTGAATTCCAGATCCTTGAACACCTTGGAGACCTTGCAATCCTTGAGAACCTTGCAATCCTTGAGAACCTTGGATTCCTTGTAAACCCTGCAATCCTTGAGTTCCTTGAACACCCTGTACTCCTTGTGTTCCCTGGAATCCTTGTAGACCCTGAGTACCTTGAGTTGACTGAGTTCCCTGAGTTCCCTGAAGACCTTGTAGACCTTGAGTTCCTTGTGTTCCTTGAATTCCAGATCCCTGAAGACCTTGTAGACCTTGTAAACCTTGAGTTCCTTGAGTTCCTTGTAGACCCTGAGTTCCTTGGGTTCCTTGAACACCAGTTCCTTGAGTACCTTGAAGACCTTGATTACCTTGAATACCCTGGATTCCTTGATTACCTTGAGTACCTTGAGATGCTTGAGTTCCCTGCAGACCTTGAGAACCTTGATATCCTTGAACACCTTGAGTTCCCTGTGTTCCTTGAGTTCCCTGCAGACCTTGAGAACCTTGCAATCCTTGGGTTCCTTGAACACCTTGAATTCCAGATCCTTGAACACCCTGCAATCCTTGGAGACCTTGGGTTCCTTGGGTTCCCTGAACACCTTGGGTTCCTTGAGATCCTTGATAACCAAGCTGACCTTGGACACCTTGAGCACCTTGAAGTCCCTGTAAACCTTGAGTTCCTTGTGTTCCTTGAGCACCAACACCCTGAACACCCTGCAATCCTTGCAGACCCTGAGTACCTTGATTTCCTTGTGCTCCCTGTGTCCCCTGTAATCCAATATTTCCCTGAATACCTTGTAGACCCTGGAGACCCTGAGTACCTTGTGTTCCTTGAGCACCAACACCCTGAACACCCTGTAATCCTTGGACACCTTGATCACCCTGTAATCCTTGAGTTCCCTGAACACCCTGATTACTTAAACCTTGGACACCCTGCAATCCTTGGACACCTTGATCACCCTGCAATCCTTGAGTTCCCTGAACACCCTGGAATCCAATATCACCCTGAACACCTTGAATACCCTGTAAACCTTGAGTACCTTGAACACCCTGTAGACCTTGAATTCCTGTACCTTGGGATCCTTGTAGACCTTGAGTTCCTTGAATACCCTGTAAACCTTGAGTTCCCTGGTATCCAAGTTCACCTTGAATTCCCTGAAGTCCTTGAGTTCCTTGTAAACCTTGAGTTCCTTGTGTTCCTTGATATCCAAGTTCACCTTGAACACCTTGGGCACCTTGGAATCCTTGTAATCCTTGAGTTCCCTGAACACCCTGGAATCCAATATCACCCTGAACACCTTGAATACCCTGGAGACCTTGAGTTCCTTGAGTACCTTGAGTTCCTTGGACACCAGCACCCTGAATACCTTGAAGACCTTGAGTTCCTTGAGTACCCTGAACACCCTGATTACTTAGACCTTGTATACCCTGTAATCCCTGAGTACCTTGAGTACCCTGAATACCTTGAGTACCTTGAGTACCTTGGGCACCAACACCTTGAGCACCTTGGAGACCTTGGAGACCTTGGGTTCCTTGAACACCCTGATTACTTAGACCTTGAACACCTTGTAATCCTTGAAGACCTTGGGTTCCTTGAGTACCCTGAACACCTTGATTACTTAGACCTTGTAGACCCTGTAATCCCTGAGTACCTTGAGTACCCTGAATGCCCTGATTTCCTTGTAAACCTTGCGTTCCTTGGTTTCCTTGTAAACCTTGAATTCCTTGTAAACCTTGAGTTCCTTGTGTTCCTTGGACACCAGTTCCTTGAACACCTTGAAGTCCCTGAAGACCTTGGGTTCCCTGAATTCCCTGAAGACCTTGTAAACCTTGGACACCTTGATCACCTTGAATACCCTGGAGACCTTGAGTTCCCTGAAATCCCTGAAGACCTTGTAAACCTTGTGTTCCTTGATATCCAAGTTCACCTTGAACACCTTGAATTCCTTGAATGCCTTGGAGACCCTGCATTCCTTGTGTTCCCTGAGAACCCTGAGTTCCCTGGAATCCTTGTAAACCTTGAGTACCTTGAACACCTTGATTACTTAGACCTTGGACACCCTGTGTTCCTTGAGATCCAACACCCTGTAATCCTTGGACACCTTGATCACCCTGTAATCCTTGAGTACCCTGGACACCCTGATTACTTAGACCTTGAACACCTTGTGTTCCTTGGAATCCTTGGATACCAAAAAGTCCTTGAGTACCTTGAACACCCTGATTACTTAGACCTTGAATACCTTGATTTCCTTGTACTCCCTGAACGCCTTGATCACCTTGGAGACCTTGTGTTCCCTGGACACCCTGAAAAGTAGATCCCTGAACACCTTGCAATCCTTGAGTACCTTGAGTACCTTGGACACCCTGATTACTTAGACCTTGAACGCCCTGAACGCCCTGAACGCCTTGGGTAGACTGAATACCCTGAATACCCTGAATACCTTGGCTGAATAGATTTTCAGATTTTACCCAATAACGAGATCCAGTTTCACTACCAATTGCAATAGGAACATATTGATCATAAAATGTTCCTTCTGGAACTGGTTTTGCCCCAATAGAAGATACACCTACAAGGGGATCACCCAAATCTGGTTCAGCTTGCTCTACCCCCAGAAATTGATATCTGTCTGAGGTAATACCAGTTTGAGAAAATCTTCTATATCTTCCTGAGCTATATCTTGCCATTTATATTACTGCTTTGCGGTTTCCAGTACACTCAAAACGAGTTGTAAAACTCCATTCTCATTACCTTGGATTTTGATAATGTCGTTAGTTTCAAGAGCAAGTCTTCCATCAGTGATAAGATTCAAACTATCATTTGATGGAATTGGTATCGCATTTGCAAATTTATAATCTGAAGGGGTTTCAGTTGGTCTAGAATGAACGGCAGTAACAGCATAAACACTTCCCGCAGCAGCAACATTAGTAACTTGTGAAAGAATTATGATAGAAGCAACACCTGTTGGGCATGTGTAAATCCCAACCAAATTTGTGGTTATGCCAACTCTTAATGTTCTGAATTTATTAAGTGCAATTACCGCCATTTTTTTATCTACCTAATGCAATAATGAGTGGAGTTACTGTATTTAACAAACTTTGACTGAACGCTCTACCTGAAATTGTCCCTGTAACTTGGTTAATTGTTACATCATCACCAATTTTGAAGTTACCTCCCTGATCTGTACTTGTATAAACTACAATTCCACCTTCTTTTTGTACGACTTGATTTGCGGGAATAACGACACCACCAAGAGCAGGTTTTGCGGTATTGATATTGACGCCTGCTCCAACGTGCTCGAAAGAGATTGTAGAAGCAAGAATTAGACTTACGCGAGAGAAGTAAACAGTGGTTCCAGCACTTACTGTATTATTTAGATTTGATAATAAAACGATAGTTGAAATGCCAGCAACAGGAAGTGTTGCACTTTGGACAGAATAGTAAATAGGTGTAAGTTTTGCAGTTGCTGCAGCACCTACTCCACCGCCACCACCACTAAATGTTATTGTAGGTGGAGTTCTGTACTGAGTTCCAGAACTAATAACATCAACAGAAGTAACTCTTCCAGAAGCGTCAATGTTTGCACTACCTTCTGCAGTAATACCGTTTGGACCATCTGGAGCACTCAAGGTAACATCTGGTGGGAATAAGTATCCACTACCACCATCTGTAACATCAATACTCAATACGGTATAATAAAGTTCTCCAAAATAAAGTGCTTGACCATCATAAGGTCTATAAGTTCCTACACCAGAAACAACGATAGTGTCCTGTTCTATTTGTGCATCCTGAACTATAGTTCCAGTAGAACGATAAATCGACTTAGAGCTTGCATCCCCAATACCCACAGAATAGAGACCATAGTTACCGAATGATGAGTTGGAGTTTGTAAGGTCACATTGTCCTCCACCCTTTGTAAAGATTGCAATGTCATCACAAATTGTGAAGATAGAAACCAACTGAGAGTATGCACCATTAGTAATCGAAACTCCAATTCCACCTTGGTTATATTGGGTGTAAGAGTCAACTGACATTGTTCCAGTAACACCGATGTCTGCTTGATCTCCTGGTTCCGCATTGAATCCATCCACTTTCATTCCAATACTATCAGGAACAAAGTTTGTTGCGTTTCTAATATATGGTCCTTGTGTGATTGGACCAACTCCTCTAGAATAAGGAGGAACAACTACACCACCAGTTAGATAATAATGAGGTCTTACTGTTGGTCCAACATTGACAACAAATGTTGATCCGTATCCAATAACTTCTTTTACTGTGAAGTTATATCCAGTATTTGAAGTTGGATAAATTGTTGTTGTACCAGCACCACTAGTGCAGACAAATTCCAAATCTCTAATGGAAACGATTTCACCAACTTTTACATATGCACCAGGAGCAGTAATGGTCGTGATTCCAGTCAAATGATCATAGGTTGCAAAAGAAACTGGAATTGCACGATTAACTACAGTTCCACCAGAAACATAAGTATGTGGTATTGTAGTAACTCCAGTATAAACTTCAAATGAACCGTCTGGATGAACTTTATCTACATAAAATTCATAACCATATCTACCAGATGGGAACTTTTGAGTAGATGTTGTAAGTCCAGAACTGCAAGAGAAAACAAGATCCTTGATTTCAACTGGGTCTCCTTGTCTGGTTATTAAACCTGGAGCAGTAATAATTGTCTTACCAGTTTCTTCCTCATACACTGCACTTGTAACACCAACAACGTCAGTAAATCCATATCCAGCATTTCCACCATATGTTGTTGTAATTCTTGCAGTAGATCCAAGACCAACAATTGTCGTTACAATACCTACACAAGAACGAACTGCAGAAATAACGTTTGCACAAGAATTTATAACGTCATTATACCCAGTATCAGGATCAATTTGCATTGACATATCCTTTACTTGATTAAATTCCTGTTGGAAGTTTTGGTATTTTTGAACTGTTCCACCCGAAACATAGGTATGTGGGAGAACAGATTTTCCACCAACAAATGTAAATGTATTTGGACCTACTACAGACTTGACTGGGAAAATATAATTATAAGTTCCATCGGGGAATGTCTTTGTAGTATAATTTGCAGTGACAGTTCCTCCAGTTACATAAGTGTGATTGAGAGTTGAAACTCCTACATTGACTTTGAATTTATTGGAAACATAAAGAGTTGGGAAAGAACCTAGCGTTCCTAATCCAACTGTTGTAGTAAGAATACTTACCAAATTATCAATATTTGATTGAACATCTGAACAAGATCCTAAACTTGTATTAGAACCAGTTAGAGGATCTGCGATGATAGATAAATCTCTATTATTCAGTTGATTAGTTATAGCAAGTTTTGCGTAATCTCTTACAGAGTTGAATCCAACAATGGACTGGGCAGTTTCTCCAACTAATCCATTTGAAATAGGAACACCAGCAGCAGTAAAATAAGCTCTCGTTGCTTCACGAATGTGCTTATTAGTTCCATATTTTACATCTTTTACGAGAGCATCAACAATATAACCAAGATCTCTACGGCACTTATTCTCCCCAGCAGCAAAGATCCCGTTATTGATACGAATCTTATTTAATGTTGTTAATGATCCACTGCTTACTGCAGTAGTCGCAATTGATACTAATGTATTGATTGTTTGCTGAACATTTGCACAAGATGCTGTACTTGTATTAATTCCAGTTCCAGGATCTGCTGTAATTGTCAGATCTTTTACTGTAAGATTATTTGTAATGGCAAGTTTCATCAAGTCTCTTGCCTGATTGAAAGCATAAACAGATTCTGTGACTTCACCAACTAATCCGTTTGAAATAGGAGTTCCAGTTGCATCAAAATATTTTTTAGTAAACTGTATTGTATATGAATTTCCTCCAGTGAAGATATCGGTAGATACAGCATCAACAAAATATCCAAGATCTCTCTTACATTTTGTTTGAGTTGTTGATATTCCTGGATATACTGAAACAGTATTGTTCCAAGAAGTATTGATAATTTCTTCTCTATTTTGTCGTATTAGTCTATAAGAATCTTTGAATCTAGAGAATCTTGTAGTTTGCAAATCATTTGGATAATAAAAATCAGGATATGCAACTGCAATCGAAGCTAGAGACTTATCAACAATTTCATTTTTATTTGCTTCAATGAGGTTTGCAGCATCTACATATCGATCATCTGCAGTAGAAATAACTTTGAAATCATATCCAAGATTGCCACTTGGATAATATGCTGTTGAAGGACCTCCACCACTATTGCATACAAATACAAGATTTTCTAGTTTTACTTTTTGCCCTGGTTCAATATACAGGGCAGGTCCAGTTGTTGTACCTAATCCAACAGCAGTAATTGTTGTAATACCAGTCAGTCTATCGTATGAAGCCGTAGATACTCCAAAAATAGGAGTGTAAAGTCTCTTTACGGTTCCACCACTTACATAAGTGTGATCAAGGGTAGAAGTTCCAACGTTGACTGTAAACTTAGTTGCATATCTTCTTATTGTTGATGACGGCGGCTCAATGACATCGAGAACAGTAAAGTCATATCCAAGATTACCGCTAGGATATGATGCAGTTGATGGACCACCACCACTATCACAAACAAATACAAGATCTTGCAATCTAACTCTATTACCAGACACAATATCCAATGGTTTAGATAAAGTGATTGTCGTAATACCAGTTATTCTATCATAAGTAGCAGCAGAAACAGTAACTGCAAATCCTGGAGAACCATTATCACATTCATATAACAAACCACTAATCTTTACAGGATCGTCTTTGATAAATCCATGATTGATAGCAGTAACTGTAGTAAGTCCAGTCTTTGCATCATAAATTGCATTTACAACAGTTGTTCCAAGTCCAACTGGATATCCACCCCAAGTACAATTATTAATGACTGCTCTTGCAATATTGAAAGAATAATCAAGAGTTGCAATTGTTTGTTGAACTTCTTGTGGATTCTTAAGTATACTTGGAATCAAATTGAAGTTTTCATCAAAATAAGATCTTCCAGCACCAACAGACTTTGAATTTCCACCTCTAGTAATATCAAAACAAATACCCTTATAAATGTCTTTGATGTCATCAGCACAATCTTTTGAATTCAAATTCACACCATAACGAACTGCTGGAGCGGCAGTTGTTCCAATACCAATCATGTTGGTAACAATACCAACTAGTTGTCTGATAGTAGTGCCAACACCGACACAACCACCAGAGACTAGAATTACTGAGTTGTTGAAATTTTGTGCAACACTTCCAACACCAGACTGATATGAAGTTGGTAATGGTAGATTGTTGATAACAAAGGTACTAATTCCAGCAGCATAATTTAATGCCGCAATAGTTGCTTGTTGTGTTGCAATTCCAGTAATGTGAATTAGACCACCTGAACTATTGAAATATGAGAATCCAGCACCGATTGAATTTCTATTACTGTTTGCCTTCAAGTCTTTGGCAACAGCATCCATAATACTTACAACATCTTCTTTACAATTTGTATAATCACTGTTGTTTAGTGTAAAGTTATATCCAGATGGAGAAGTTAGGAATCCTACTGCCTCTGCAGCAATGAATCTAGTGTTGATATCAATCAATCGAGCAGCATCTTGTTCGCGGTGATTTCCTGCAAATCCACTAAAACCACTAGTCAAGAATCCAACAGATTCTCTGGCAATGTAATCCAGATTGAATCTAATCATTCTTGCACCATCAAAATATCTATCTGATGATGTACCTAAGAGAGGTTGTAAAGCAATAATAGATGCTCCATTAGTAGACTTTTGACCAACGAAACTCACATCAGTTACGTGGCATCCATTGTTTACATGGAACAAGTCTCTATTTGGATTTTTAGGAGTAATTAGTACGTTTCTAAGTTCTGTACCTTCAATGGATACTGTTTTTGCCAGAACAATTGGATTATCTTCTACATATGTTCCTGGAAATGGTTTGATAGTATCACCAAAAAGTGCTACTGATGCTGCAGATTTGATTGTTCTTTTTGGATAATTTTCTGCTAAACCAGTATTATTATCATCACCATTCATTGAAACATATATTGTTCTTCCAACTGGTCTATATGATGTAATCTCTACAATACCTTTTCCATCTGGTTGGGTAGAATCAATGTCGATTCCAATACCAGCAACAATACTCGTAACGATTCCAGTTATCTGTGATCCTTCACCTTTGAAAGTTGTTGCACTAACAATACCAGCACCACTCTGCTCACCAACTGTTACTAAAGACTCATTCTCATAGAACTTAAAGTTTTCAGATCCAGCAGGTTGATTATTTCCATCCTTATAAACAACTTGATTTGGATCTCCAGCAACAGGTCCAAATTGACCTTGAACACCCTGAACACCTTGTGATCCTTGTAATCCCTGAAGACCTTGAAGACCTTGGGTTCCTTGAGTACCCTGAACACCCTGATCACCTTGTGTTCCTTGTGTTCCTTGTACACCCTGTTCACCTATAACACCTTGTACACCCTGATCACCTTGGAGACCTTGTGTTCCCTGAACACCTTGCTGTCCTATAGTACCTTGAACACCCTGATCACCTTGAAGACCTTGTGTTCCCTGAACACCTTGATCGCCCTGAACACCCTGAGTTCCTTGGATACCCTGATTACTTAGACCTTGAAGACCCTGGAGACCCTGAGTTCCTTGGTCACCCTGTGTTCCTTGAGTACCCTGAATACCCTGATTACTGAGACCTTGGAGACCTTGAGTTCCTTGTAAACCTTGTGTTCCCTGAAGACCTTGAATACCTTGAACACCCTGATTAGCAAGACCCTGAACACCTTGGAGACCTTGAGTTCCCTGAGTACCTTGGAAATTGCTGAGGGGTCCTTGAATACCTTGTGTTCCTTGAGCACTTTGAGCTCCTTGTAGACCTTGAGTTCCTTGATTACCCTGAACACCTTGATTACTTAGACCTTGAACACCTTGATCTCCTTGAGTACCTTGAAGACCCTGTGTTCCTTGGAATCCCTGAAGACCTTGTACACCTTGGAGACCTTGAACACCTTGAGGACCTCTAGTTGCTGCTTTTAGAATATTGAATTCGGTAGCATTGACAATTGTATTAACTGCCGTTGCCTGATCTGCCTGATCCATCCAGGCATAAACTTCAATATAATCTCCTGCCGATAAAAGTGCCTGAGTTGCAATCTGAATATTCTTATCGTTACCTGCAGCAGTTCCACCACTATAGGTAGTAGATCTTGTCTGAGGTACCTCAACACCATTTAGGAAAATTGAAGCGATTGGATTGACTTCACCTGTTCCAGTATTATCAATACCAATATTGATGTTGATAATATAAATTCCATTATTGCCAATCGTAACTCTTTGTGGGTTAGAAGAGTTTGAATGGGTAAAGAAGTCTGTTTTATAAACTTCAGAATCAAAGCGAATAGGAACTCTATTCGCATAAGTTACATTGATGTCTTCAGTGAGAGAAGTTTTTCTAAATTTTGCAGCTTGAAGTTCTGTACCATATCCAACGGTTCCCCAATACCATCCACCTTTACCATCAGATAGAATGAGATCACCAACATTTCCAAAAAAGTTGGCAGCATCATAGATACCACCATTAATTCTTACATTATTAAATGATGAATTTTGTGGAGATTGAATATCTCCTTTGAAAAGTTCAGCCTCTACATGTTGAAAGAACTTAGCGTTCTCATAAAACCACGCTTCTTGACCAACTATAAACCTGTCTTCTGGTGCGGCCATGGCAGTTTACCTCACTAGAATAAGTTTACGCCAGGAACAGTATTATTTCTTACTTGTTCCCTCTCTGCATCGGTGATTGGAGCACTTAAATCATCATCAAAAATAGGTATTTCACTAGTTGTTGTTGCATCAACCAAATTACTAATTACTGGAATATTTGTAAGAGACGCAAATCCTCTAGCAATGTCATCAAGTCCAACGTAACTCCCATCAAAAACTTTTGATCCAAATGTTCCTCCAGAAACTTTTTCAATAAGATTACCACTCAAACCTTTTGCATCAACAACATTGCCATCTAAAAGAATTCTTCCGTCTCCAGATTTTGCAGTAATGTTTCTACCAGCTTTTATATCAACATCCTCATCTGCTTCGATTGTTATATTTTTTCCCTTTATCCTAATGTTTCCATTTCTCATTGCAGTAATAGTAATATCACCACTCATTCCTGCAATAACAATATCTACACCATCCTCATTAGATTTATTTCCAGCAATAAATTCTATGCATCTGTCATTGTAGATTCTATATGATCCAGTTTCAGTAAGACCTGATAAACATACATCCTTATTTTCATTGAAGCAATACATTGCATAAGATATTGATCCACTAGATCCCATCTGAGGATTGCCCGTGTCAATCCTAAAGTTTGGCATACTCCAAATATCTCTAGCTTCCCAGTTTTGATTAGGTCTTTCTGGCATACTTTTTTATATTGGGCAATCTACAATTCTAGTTAGTTTTGCTGGAGGAGTAAGTTGTATTTTTCCAAGAATTGGTTTTAATAATGCACCTACTCCTGTATCAGATTCTACTGTAATTAGTGGCAACTCTTCTACTCTCTTGATATTTATAACCTCCACAGAAATGATTTTTCCATTATTGTCTTTGTCAACTGTTAACTTATATGTATTTCCAAAGTTATCGCTAACAACATCAGAAGGAGAATAATTATTTCCTTGACTAATAACAGCGACAGAAACTACACCATAAATTTGTGTAGAAATTCCAACACCATTTTGATTTCCAATAGGATAATTTTCCCCAACAGAAGCCATGTAAATACCAGTTACTTGACCATACGTTTTAGAATCTTTGTTAGAATCAATTATTGCCCTTCCAATAGCACCATAACCTTGTTTAGATTCATCATAAAATTCAACAAAAGGTGGAGATGTGTAATTTGATCCTCCATTTTGAAGATCTACCCCAATGATGCTAGCAGTTTTTGAATTGTCTATAGAGTTACTATTCTCATTATTAACAATATTTCCAAGAATAACTTGTCCAGTAGAACCAGTTCCACCTCCTCCAAAAATCTTTACTGAAGGTGGATTAAAATTGAGGACAGTTGCTCCAGTGTAACAACCATTGAGTGATTGAGAACTTCCACCAAAGATATCCCATACACCATATTTTTGATCAAATGTGGGAATTTCTTCTACGATTATTAATTCTTTTTCTGGAATAGGTCTTACTATTGAAACACTAGCACCTAGAGAATAATTGGTAACTATTCCACTATATGCTCTTGTTACATTGACACTATTGGCATTTACGTCAATAGAGTTTACTTTCATAATTTCACTTTCAAATGATAAGAAAGATCCAGAAGTCAAATTATTTACATTTTGTAAGTAAACAATATTGTCTGATGGGGAAACTTGCCTGGTAAAAGAGGAAAATGATATTAGATTATCTTGAATAATTTGATCACTTGGTAAAACTTTTCTTGTACTTTGACCTCTAGCTAAACTTATTGATGTATTCATATCCTTCAGAATATTATTGAATGAATTCTTTTCAGATCCAGGATCAACAATACCCTTCCCAATAACCCACTCTTTTGATATTCCAGAACATTTACCTTGAGTTTGATTGAAATCAAACAAACCACCTATAGTTTGAATATTACCAGTGGTACTACGTAAAAAAGCTTCTGGATCAAATCCAACTAAACTCAATAATTTATCAACTCCACCTAAAAGAGGACCCATTGTTCCTAGTAAAGAATCAATGGTATTGTTTAATATTGCACCAGAAAATTGAACATTAGCACATGATGAAAAATTTTCAACATTACCCACTAAATCTGTGAGTAATTCTTCAACAGATCCTGCTAAATTTTGAACTACTGTGCCGCCAATAGTATGCAACCCATCTTCCAAAGATTTTACTGGAGGAATCATAGCAGTCTGAGCAGCAACTCCAGCAAGATGTGCTATTCTTTCATTTCCAGTTGCTGCTAATACGGCTGCCTTGACTAATTCATACAATAACCTTAGACCTTGTTGAAGAATGGGAATCAGTTCAGTATAGAGGGATCCCATCATTTTACCAACATAGGTATTCATTATACCAGTTATTTTGTCAACTGATTTACTGATTTCTAAAGAAACATCTAAAACATCAAATCCCGATTGTACTTTTTGAAGAAGATTGCCAATTTCTGCATTAGTTCCAGATAAAGCAGTATCACTACAACTATTACCAAGGACAATAACTTTTCCAATTCCAGTAAAGTAAGGAACCTCTCCACTCTGAGGATTTTCTTGATTTAGTTTATTGATAGTATCTGGGGGAACATCCCTTGGTGATTTTTGAGATGCAGCATTATTTTCATTAGATTCATCACCCTTTAGAGTTCCATTTGGTTTTTTGACTCTAGAAGTATAACCTGTAAATGGTGTAAAAGGGGCAACATAAGGTTCTGAACCAGTTGGTATATCAGATGTTCTACCAAAACATCCAACAACTACTGGAATTTGTGCATTATCACCGTCTAGAAAAAATCCAAAAACAACAGATCCTGGTTTGATTTTTGTACTTGTAGCACACCCTCCTCCACCATCACCAGAAGTTGTGGGTAATAAAATTTGTGCCCAAGGTAGATCATCATTAGATAATTCGGTTTCAGAGTATGGATGATAACCTAAAATCCTAACCTTACATCTATTTCCCCAACCACCACCATTTGCTTGATTTCCCTGTGCTTCTCCTGGTGCTACTTGTCCAATCCACCAACGAAATCCATCTCTTCCTAAAAAATTACTTTTGAGTAAAGATTCATCTATCATTTGCTTTTTTGTCCAAAAGTATCTCTAATTAGTTTGAGCGATGTATATGAACTTTCAGAATCGAAATGATGGCATAGCTCCTTTATGATATATAGACCGCTAATTTCTGGGTCAGATTCTTTTGTCTTTGAATTGCTTTGTTTTGGAAAATCACATTCAATAATATCTCCTGCACTCAAATTTGTATTTGATGGAACAGTTACTTCCAAAACCTGAGTGAACAAACTATTATATCTCATCAGAGACTGAGACTGATACTCCATGGGATTGTAGTTTGTTTCTTTGGAAACATCCGAGTCTAATGTTCCAACATCAATAACTTGAGTAAAAATTCTAGATGGGACATCTCCCAAACTAACATCAGAACCCTCAGATACTTTTGGTAAGTTTATTTGTCTTCCTAAAGTTTTTGTTTTACTTTTATATTGATCTTGTTTGAAAGATCCCTGCTCTGGACTTGTAAAAGTAAACTTCAATGGATCAAAGAACATTCTTTGGCTTGCAAAAGCACCTAACCTCAATTTTTCGATCAGGTTTTCATTTTTTGTAGTTTTATAATTTAGTATGGTAAAATCATTATTCTTTTTGCCACTTTCAGTGTCATAAGATTCCACACCTTGTGCATAAGAATATGATGCCTTTTTTTCTTGGTTTATCAAAGAATCAATTGATCTAAATTGAAATCCATTTTTGGTTTGGAAAAAGAAAAACCCTGCTTGTCCACCACTTTCTGCTGGTACTGATTTTGACGATAACCAAATTAGAACAGTAAAAGGTTTTCTTAGATTTCCAATAAATCCATAACTATTTGAAGTTTTATCAATTGTTCCTATTTTATTAGTTTTTAGATAATCTGTAAGTATTGTTCTAATTGAAGAATCTATTGTTGTTGCAGTTGAGAATTTTCTAGATACTCTTGATGTTTCGTTAGTAATTGCTTCTCTTGAAGTTAGATGCAATGTGAAGCTCTCTGTTTCTGGTTGTGTTATAATATCAGTAATACTAGAAACATAGAAATAATCTTCAACTTTTTTTGAAAAATCTAATCCTGGATTTGTTGGTGAGTTTCCAGAAACTTTCATTACTAATCTTTCACCACCTCTCAAAGGAAGACCATTATAAATTGATTGTCTTTCATTTGAAGGAGCACCCTCTGGAGTTATAGAGTTATTGCTATTCAATACTCTAATTTTAGCAGTAATTGTTGGCGAAAAAATATCTTCATAATAGTCAATAGAAATAGCACCTAAAGATATGTCTACTGTTCTTTGTTGATTGTTAGACTCTAATACTAGAGTCTCATATATGGACTTTTTGATTGACATTAGTTATACGCCAAATCTAGGAGTAATTTGTTTTTGATAAATCTATTTAACACAGTATACTCATTAACATTTGATTTTGGTATTTGTGGTATTCTGCCCATATCAGAAGTTGATCCCATTTTTTGATTATAAGATTGTTCCACAGATGGAATTTCAGGAATAAAAATATCAGCTGGTTGTCTCTCTGGAGTTATTTTTTGGGGGGTTTGTGAAGAAGGTGCGGTACCAACAATAGATCCACTTGCCAATCCATCAATATAACTTCTAATGACACTTGATGGTGCCTGAATATGAACGTGTGGTCCAGTTGATCTACCAGTACTTCCCTGCAATCCAAGGATTGTACCGACAGAAACTTGTTGACCAGTTTTTACTGATATTTTGTTGAAGTGTCCGAGTTCAACTTTTCCCGCACTGGACATAATTTCAACCCAGTTTCCGCCACCACTTAAGAATCCAGTCCAAGTAACTTTTCCAGAAACTGGTGATGGAACTGGGGCATTGATGTATTGAGTTCCTTTGAAAAGAGTAAAGTCTCTAACTTCTCTACCATCGGAAGTGGTTTGATAAGAATGGTGAGGTGTGAGACCAGAATATCCTTTTACTCTTTGACCTTTAGGATTCTCTACAGAATAACCTTTTATTTGAACACCTGGACCTGGGGTGCCACTTGGACTTTCAGAAGTAACTTGACGTACAGAATCTGCAGAAAGTGGTCCTGGTCTAGCATCTGAAGGTGCTAATTTGATTTCCAATCCACTACCAATATTTGAGGCACCAAAATAATTCTTGGCAGCAACACTAACGTCAAGCATATGATTCTTAGCGTGACCAGAAACTCCTGGTCCTACATCATTTACTCTAATTACTGCAGACTTTCCAGTTTTACTATCAGTTACAATCAGATTGATTGGTTTCGCCAGAGTTTTTCCACCAGGAAATCCTTTTGCTGATCTAGTATACTCTGGAGGTAAAAGTGCAAGTAATTCTGGAAATGCAGCAGCAGAAAATACATTTGCTCTATACCCCTCTCCAGTTGCAGTTGCTGGCAATCCACCTGCAGTTTTTGCTCCGCTTGCATTGATACCACCAAGTGCAGGATCATAATAAGTTGCTTTAGCACCTGTTGCTAAAACTCTTCCACCCATTGTACTTGTATAACCTGTTGTATATGCCCCTTGATCCGCAATTTCAGTTCCTGGCGTAGGAATTTCCCCACCTATATCTAATGGTTTTGATAAAATATTAAAAGATTCTTTGATAGAATCTCCCATATTCAATATATTTTGTTCAAGTGATTTTACAGAAGTTTCAATTTCTTTCGTGCTGTCTCCAAAATTGAATGATAAAACATCCTGTAAAGTAAGTTTTACAACTTTTGTAAAATTTTGAAGCAATCCTGTTCCGTTAGAATTCCACAGATTATAAAAAAATATAGAAATATTAGTTTGTAAAGAAAAAATTCTGTTTATAATTTCTTTACCAATGCCAATCCAGGTAGGTAAATTTTTTGCAATCCATCCAGCAGAAATATAACCAAAAAATCCAAGCAATCTACCAAATAAACCGCCTGCAGATCCAGATTGTATGGAGGTAATTGCTTGTTGTGGTTTTATTGATGAAATCTCAGAAATTTCTAATTTTTCTTCCTGATCTCTACGCTCTTCATATTCTAATTGTTTTTTGGTATAGTCTTCTTTTTGTCTTACTAGTTTAACTCTCTCATTATCATTTTTCTTTATAATATTATTTGATTTTATAATTGATCTATTAGTAAGACTAATTGACTTATTAGTATTGAGAACTGACCTGGAAACTTTTTCCAAGTTCAAAGTAGTTGGTTTTATTTTAGTTTCTAACATTTTCTATCTCCTACACATAAGACAAATCATTCAATAATCTTTTTTTCATATTATTATTGAAAGCAAATGCCAAATCATCTCCACCATTAGTCACAATAAAAGTTCCAGAATTGGTTTGTGAAGAATATGTTTTAGGAGTTCTTTGATCAAGTACAACATATGTTTCTCCAGTTCTTTCTGAAGTTATATTATTATACGTAGGTTGTTGTACTGGTCGAGATATTTGAGCAGATGGTTTTGGTGTTGGAGTTGGAGTTGATGGTATTGATGATCTTTGACTTGATTTGAATTCGAAGTGTCCTCCATGAGATCCATCATAATCATTTGCATACCAACCATACTTAGATCCATTTCTTCTAATCCAACTATTGGAAGCACCATGAATATCCATAGCAGTTCCTGATAGGTGTTTTGATCCCGATACTCCACCAACAAATTTATTCTTTTCTGGACTTCTTTGACTACTAGCAATATCACTACCTTTGACTATGCCTTTTGAGTCAACCATCATTCGATAAAATGCGTCTGCAGCAGCTCTTGAAAATACAACTGGTCTACCAGAAGCATCTTTTACACCTTTTATAGTATATCCAGATCCAGTTTCTGTAGAACTTGTTTGAATAACATTAGCAGATGTTGTCTGCCCCTCAAAATTGACGGAAGATACCCCAGCAGGATTTGAACTATATTTTTGAACACTACTTCTAAATCTAGATACAAACCCAGATGTTGCAGCATTTTGTTCTGCTCCACCAGGCAAAGATGTCCAAGTGGGACTCAATTTATTTGCAACCATTAATGGATTTTTACGAAGATCTTCTATTATTCCCCTTTCTCCTTTTCCATAGGCATCAATTGCTAATTGCCAAGCAGCTCTATCTTGATTTTCTGGAGAAAAATCTTTCAATCCTAATTTTCTAGCAAGTCCATCCCAAGTAGTTGATAAAAATTGATATCTACCTGCTGCATTACTAGTCAATCCAGGTCTCCAAGGAATTGGTTCATCTATTCTTGGATGGTCTGCAAAACTATTAAAGGACTTTGATGGAAATCTACTTTTATATCCAGCAGCACCAGCTTCAGAACCAGCAATTGCATCCAATAATGCTTTACCTTCTGGAGGTATTTCCCCTGCTCTTACCGTTATAGAAGAGTCAACACTACCACTAGCAGAAGATTCTTCCTCCATATATGCATCACGAAGTTGCTGTCTTTCTTGAATCTTAAGTCCTAGGGGATCAATAATAAAGGAAAATGCTTCATATAAAGAATCTCCCATTTTTTCAACATTACCTATCAATTCATTAAAATCTGTGTTTATAGACTCATATCCACCTAGTATATCCAATCTACTAATTTTAGTAAAAATTCCACCTAACAACTTTCCAAAACTTTGTAATGATAATAATGTACTAGTAAAAAAATTACCTATTATATTTTTTGCAGTTCTTAGTCTTACTAAAAAATTTTCTCCTATTTTTATAAGTTCTGGGAGTCTAGTCAGTATCCATCCAGCAGCAAGATATCCAGCAAATCCCAATAACCTACCAAATAATCCCTGATTACTTTGTGCTAGTAATTCTTGAGTTCTTGCTGGTTTATTTTCTATAATGTCTGGAGCTTCAAGAATCGCTTCTTGCTTTGTTCTTTCATCTAATTCTTCTCTTTTTCTAATAAAAGATTGATTTTCTGATATCAATCTTTTTTGAACGGTTATATCTTCTTGAATAGATTTTGTTCTATTAAGAATAACTTTATTTGTTAGAGATATCTTTCTTTTAGAATTATAAACTGATGTTGATATTTTTGTAAGATTCAAAACAGGAATCTTATTTGCTACTGCTTGTGCCATCTTACATCACTACGTTATAATTCATTTGTGAATAAAGAACATAAAAATTGTCAGGGTTGGAAGATGATATTACAGGAACTTCAGGATTTGGTGGTGTTTTGGATGGTGATTGCTGTGTATTTGGTGTAGTATTAGTATCTGTTGCCACAATAACTTGTGGCTTGACTTCTGGCAGTGCTCCAACTTTATTTGGATCTTTTGGTGGTGGAGTGACTTGAGCAGCAGGAGCAATTTTTGGTGCTCCTTTATCTTCAGATTTAGTAGAAGAAAATATAGCAGAATAATCTTTAAATTGTTGTTGCGTAGATGTTGATGGTATTGCCGAAGATTCTGTAGTAGCACTAGCATTTCTTTGCACAGCATCCATTGCTGGAGCAGGTGAACTCATGTTCATTGACAAGTTAGTTACTTGTGGTGCCATCATAGTAGATGGTTGCACTTTTGCTGTGTTAGTTTGTGATGGTTGACCTGTTACTTTAGGTGATGTTACTGTACTTGATGGTTGAGGAGTTAAGGTTGCTGCACTAGGACTAGATGGTTTTGCGGAAGTTGCTGCTTTTGAAGGTGTTTGTTGTGCTGGAGTACTTTTATCTTCTGCCTTTTTCCCTGTGACTGCTTCTGCTATTTCTTGAACTTTTTTGTCTCTTTCATCACCAAAAATATTTTTACCCAAAACTTCTGCAATTTCATCAACAGTAAAAGCTACTCCAGCAATTTTCCCTATCGCACCAAGAGCACCTGGAGCACGAGATGCTAAACTAAGGGCACTCAATACACCATCAATATATTCTTTATTATTGAAGTTCATCAATGAACTCAAAAATGTAGCGAACTTACCAATTCCAGAACCAATCCCTGGTTTTCCTCCTGGTTTTCCTCCAGGTCTAGGAGCACTAGGTTTTCCACCACTACCCAGTGCTCTTATCCCAGCACCCAATGCTCTAAATGGCATCGACGCTAATTTTGCAATTAGTCCAGTAACACTTCCAACTACAGAACTAATAGCTCTTCCAACTAAAGATAGTCCAGTTTTTACTGCAACTAATGATGCAACACCAATACCTAAACCTTTTACTATCTCTGCCTTTATTTGGTTTAATTTATTATTATCTCCTTCAGATTGTGACTTCAGATAGTCGATAACAGAATTAGAAAGCCAACCTAAAAATAAAGTTGTAAATGCGGATTCAACTCTACTAAAAAGATCCGTAACTTTTCCTTGAACACTAAGAATGGGAGATGCTAAAGAAGATTGAATTTTTTGCTCTAATTCATCTTCTCTACCAACAGCAATTTTTCTTTCGGTAAGTCTTCTTTGATTTTCCTGCTCTGAACGAAGTCTTAATTGTTCTGTCGTCCCCTGTTGTTGAATAGTCTGAGATATTGCATTTACATTCTGAGACAGTACAGAAACTTCTTTTGAAATACTATCAAGTTGATTTTGGAGAGAAGTGACAGATGTTTGTCCTCCCTGGATCAAAACATTTTGATAATCATCTGCACGACTCTTTTGTGAGTTAAAATTTTTCTGTTCATTAATAAATGAACCAAAGGATGTAACCTGGGCACTAATATTTTCCCTGGACCTCCTCGATAAGGGAGATCCAGTTAGTGGAACAATATTATTTGCTACCTCATCCATTTCTGCTGTTCTTTAGGTTTTCTTCTTCAATATATTGTTCAAGAAGAGCGAGATATACTTCTCTCTCCCAAGGCATCATATTTTCTAGTTCTGTCAAGCTATATTTATGATGCTGCATGAGGGCAAAATTAACTTTATAATATGAAGAAAGATCCTCATGCGACATCGCTAGGCGAAAAAAGATGTAAGACCCTCCAGAACAACTTCACTTTCAACACCAGTATTTGGATTTTTTAATTTGATAGTATGAGAAAGTTTAGGCATAGTTTCAAAGAACTTTTCAATCTCTTTGAATTGCTTTGAAGTAAACTGCTCAACAAATTCCAACAGTTCTTTTTTAGTTACATCTGATGCTGCCCAGGATTCTTCTTCAGAATAAACTTGCTCAATACAAGATGCAATCATATCAAAAGTATCATCAACACTTACATTTGTGGATTGTCCAAAGTTATTTTTGATAAACTCTTGCATTGATGGGTATTTCATTCTCAATGTCAGATCATCATCCAATTTAATATCTCTATTATGTTCATCATTATAATTTACTTTGATATCATCAATATCAATACTTACTGGAACTTGAGTCTGATTATCATCTGGGCATGTAATCAATACATCAATATTTTCTCCAACCGATTTTCCCCTAATGTTTAGGAACATATATTCAATATCAAATGTTGCTAATTCTGCAACTTTAATTCCTTTAGTGAGAATGCAGTTTGATATTACAGTTTTTACCGCTTCAGCAATCTGTTTAGGATCTTCACTTTCCATTGCAAGAATAAGAACTTTTTCCTCTTTTACAAGAAAAGGTCTATACTTGATTGTCTTTTTTAATGATGGAATTTCCAACTCAAATGTAGGAGTCGCAATCTTTGGTAAGGGCATAATAACCTAAAAGTATATCAGTAAAATTATTTATGGGTTATGTTTTGAACAATCTTATACTCACACCTTCTGTTTGACCAGCCTGAGGAGTTTGATATACTACTGGTGGTTTTCTGTCACTTAAAGGTGGTGGATTATTTAAATCATTATTGTTATTGTCACCTATTTCGGTATTGAGACTAAACCATTTACCAGCAACATATCTATCATAACTAAAAGTTGCAGTAACTTTCAAGGTATCCGACTGAGTATAACTTACAGATGGGCTACTTAGAGATACTGGATAAAAACCAAGAAAATTATATTCTATTTGTCTATTGTAGTCCCTCTCAAATTTTACTATTTTTGTTCCATTTGCTTTATAAAAATCAGGATATTGCATCCTAGAAAAATAATTCAATTGGTTTTGACTTATCCGTGCTTGTTCATTAGGAATTCCTTGTGGATTAAAAGATCCACTTGCAATAAATTCCATCCAACTCTCAAGAAAAATCAAAGTTTTGTAATTATTATCAACATAAAAATCTAGACTTATCTGTTGATATTGTCTAGTGTGAGCAAAAGTTTCCGTGATTCCAGTATAAGATCCAGTTACATTGGCTGTGGCAAGATTAGATGTTGGTAAAGATGCTGAGAAGCATAACAATCCAGCATCATCAGTAACAAATCTGGGACCAATTCCTTTGGATAATAAAAATTTTGTCAACTGTATAGGAAGTCCACCAAACTTCACTTGATAATGAGAAGTTTGTGCAAGATTTGTAAATAGCGGTTTTATGTCTGATATTTTGCGAGGTCTTACCACTCTAAATACCTTATACGAGTATTATATTATAAGTATTTAGATGGCATATAAAGGAAAATTTCAACCTTCATATCCCGAAAAATATAGAGGTGATTCCCAAAATATAATTTATAGATCTTTATGGGAAAGAAAGTTCATGGTGTATTGTGACACCAATACTAATATCTTAGAGTGGGGATCTGAAGAAATTGCTCTCCCATACCGATCCCCAATAGATAATAAAATTCATAGATATTTTCCAGATTTCTATATCAAAGTACGAGAAAGTAGTGGACAAATTAAGAAGTATATAATTGAAATAAAACCAAAAAAGCAAACAATAGAACCAAAAGTTCAAAAGAAAAGAACAAAAGGTTATATTTACGAAGTTGTTGAATACGCCAAAAACCAAGCAAAGTGGAAAGCAGCAAAAGAATTTTGCGAAGATCGACAATGGACATTTAGAGTTCTCACTGAAGAAGATCTAGGAGTCTAAAATGCCAAGAAAAAGTCTCAAAGAAAGGCAAGAACAAAACCGCCAGAAAGGTAAAAAAACAATTTCGGACACTAATAATAATCGTGTCCGTGATATTGTAGAAAATCTTGTTGGAAATGAAGATCCTGATGATCTAATGTTAGAGATAATTGAAGCATTAACAGAAATAGAAACCAAACCATCTGCAGGAAATTACTACACATTTTTTTATAATCCAAAAACACTTGGAATAACTTATGATGAGTATCCTTTAGTTGCAGTAACTGATATATTCTCTTGGGGATTTAGAGGTATTAATTTTCATTGGGAACAAATTAGACAATATACATGGGACGAAATCAATGGATCTCTGTACAAAATAAGACCAGAAGAGATAAAGGATATGAGAACTATTCCTTATGGAAAAATCAGGATAAATAATTAGAAAAGATAAATGGCGGATCCAACTTTAGGATTTACATTAGCACAACAAGGAACAAATCTTACTGCGACAGGAACATCACCTTCACAGCCAAATCCTGCTGCAAACTCAACTAATCCAAATCAAGCAGCACTTTCACAAACTATTCTTAGATATCCATATAAAAAATTAGAGTCTACTGATGACTACTTAAAAATCAGTATCATGGATTATGAACCTCCTGGATTTGCTGAAGGATTTGTTCAACCAACAGCAGATACCCAATATGGTAATAGTACAATAAAATCTACAATTATTCTTCCAATCCCTCAAAGTATAAGATCTTCAAATTCTACTTCTTGGAACGCTGACACAATGGGTCCTCTAGAAGTAGCAGCTTTAGGAGTTGCTGGTGGAGTCTTAGAAGGAAGAGGAATAGACGCAATGAAAAAATTAGCTTCCCAAACTGCTGGAGCCGTAACGAGTAGTGGATTGACACAAAAAGCAATTCAGGCAGGATTTGCTCAAAAAGCAGTTGATCAATTACTTGGTCAAGAAGGTGGAGGTGCAGGTGTCCTCGGAAGAACAACAGGTGCAGTATTTAACCAAAACGTTGAATTACTTTTCCAAGGTGTTAGTTTGAGAGAACCTTTTGTATTTTCTTATGATCTTGTTCCAAGAAATCAAAAAGAATCAACAGATATAAAAGAAATCATCAGAACATTCAAAAAACAAATGTCTGGTAGAAAAGGTGGTGAAGGAGCTGGTCAAGGAATCTTTATCAAAGCACCTAGCGTATTTCGTCTTGAGTATAGAAGTGGTAATAAAAATCATCCATATCTAAATCGATTCAAAATGTGTGCTCTTTTATCATTGAATGTTGATTATACTGGATCTGGAACTTATGCAACATATTCTGATGCAACACCAGTTCACATCAAAATGGATCTTACATTCCAAGAACTAACACCAATTTACGCAGAAGATTACGACACCACAGAAGGAAGGGAGGGTACTGGATACTAATGACTTACTTCAGAGAACTTCCAGATGTTGAATTTCAATCCCCATTATCTGATAAATTATCATCAGATGATTACATAAGAATCAAAAACATTTTTAGAAGAGTAAAATTACGTGATGATCTAAAAAATGTTTTTACAATATTTCAAAAATATGAGATTAGTGATGGTGCAAGACCAGATACAGTTGCTTATGAACTCTATGATAATTCTGGATATGATTGGATTGTATTGACAATCGCAGGAATTACCAATGTTAGAGATCAATGGCCATTATCAAATGAACATCTATATCAATATTCTATAGAAAAATATGGTGAAGATAAACTGACAGTTATTCATCATTATGAAACAGAAGAAGTAAAAGATTCTAAAGGAAGAATAATTTTACCTGCAGGAAAAGTTGTTGATCCTACATTTAGTATTCAAAATCCAGAAAGTCCTTTAGAAACAATTTATCCAGTTATTGGTGTTACAAATTATGAGCATGAAACAAAAGTAAATCAAGATAAAAGATTAATCTTTGTTTTGCAGAAAAGATATATACAAACTTTTATCAATGATACTAGAAAAATAATGACTTACTCGAAATCATCACAATACATTAATGATAAACTCATAAGAACAGAAAATACACGAAATACTATTCTATAATAAAAAACCGCAGATATCTGCGGTTTAGTATTTTTATTTCTTATTGATTATCACTCTTCAGCAAGACGAGCAAAATAGGAAAGTGCATCGTCGTCCTCATCTTCATCAACCACAGCAGCACGGCGAGTAGGTTGGAGATTGTTCAGTTCGGTACGAAGATCATCATCAAGTTCCTTCACAGGACCACGAGAATACTCTTCCTCTTCGGCAACTTCCTCATCAATACGACGAGAACCTTTAGAACCCAGAACATAGTCAAGACGCTTCTTCAGTTCGTCATAAGACTTGAATTGATCGGCAGCAACGAGTTCAGCAAGAGAATACTGCTTCTTCCAAACTGCTTCGAGAGCATCATCATCATCGAGAAGAGGTGAAGGGTTGGCAAATTCACTGGAATCATAGTTACGATATCCAGCAACGTTCTTTGCCTTCAGTTTGAAGTTGGCACCTTGCCAGAAGTCAAACGGATCGATTGCTTCTTCATCTTCAAACTCAGGTTGCATTGCAGCGGTGAGTTTGTCAAAGATTTTCTTACCATACTTGAACAGGAACACTTTACCTTCATTATCAGGATTAGCAGGATCCTTCACAACGTAGATGTTAGAAACATAAGTCAGTTTACGCTTCTGTTTACGGGCAACTTCTTTACCAGCATCAGTACCGTTATTCCACAGTTCGGAGTTCAGTTCCGACACAGGATCCTTCTGACCCAGAGTAGTCAGAGAGTTTTCAATGTACCAACCACCAGGACCTTGGAATGCGTGACTGTAGAGTTTCACGAACGGAAGGTCCTCACCGTTCGGAGCAGGGAGGAAACGGATCACGGCATAACCATTGCCGCTTTTATCTACATCCAGTTTCCATACGCGGTCATCGCTAGAACCGCTACTAGTATTCATTTTTTCAACTTCTTTGACCAGTTTAGCGGTCAGAGAGCCCAGTTTAGATTGCTTTTTAAGATCAGCAAAAGACATTTGGATTACCTCGGATTAATTGGATTCGGGGGATTACTTGGATATTATAGCAGAGAAAACCTCAGCGGTCAACAAACTGCTTTAGTGATTCGATTGTCTTGTCCATACTACTGAATAAAATATTCATATCAGTCTCTGGTGGGAATCCCATCAAGGCGACTGATTTGCGAAGATTCTCTTTCATTTCAACCGCTTCTGGATCGTCCGAAAGAGACAAACGTGTATACATTACACGTTGCTTTTCAAGAAGAACTTGCAGTTTTTCAATGTGTTCCAGTTTTGTTTCACGGTCCATTGCACCAAAAGTAAGGATGCTTCCGTAAATTTGCTCTTGTAACTTATTAATTTCTTTCAATTCTTCTTGAATAATATCGGAGTCGAAAAAGCTACTCATTTACAATTTCCCGTAAAATTTTTTTAAACTGAAATACATCAATATTTAGAAAAGGATTATATTTTTTTATTTTCAAACTGACGGTTTCCCACACAGGATCTAAAAGTTTCTTATCAAAATCTTTTGAAAAACGAAATATTTTGTCGTAGATTACGAATGTTTCTAAGGATACTTTCCCGCTTAGAAACTTTTTGAGAATAAGAGGATGTCCTTTGGAACAATTGAATACATTGCTCAATTCTATTTCCGAGAACAATTCGTTGCTTTGCTCCTTGAACAAGTAAGTCAAACTCTGTTGTCTTCTCATCCAATCTGCGTAAGTTCTTTCTCCAGAATTGATAATTTCGCCAATCCATAAGTTCTGTGGGTTGTCTGCGGATACAAAATTTGATACTAAAAAATCTACTACTTCTTTATCAGAATATTTACGTGAAGTCTTTTCAAACCAGTACTTATCCTTTCTTCTATTGAAGGAAGTTATACTAGCACGAGTCTTCGCACCATACTTAAAGAAATCATATTTTGGGTTTGTAAAATGATTCTTTAATGACAAATAATGTTGGTAAGTTTCAAACGGGGTCACTTTCAGCATCGACTAATTCAAGATCTTCAATACAATCAACTGTAACTTTGTGTTCGGCAATACGATACCAATGTTTATCAACACCAAAAGTATCTGGATAAAATCCCAAATATTCAATATCATCGCATTTATTCTCACGCATCCATGCTTGTAGGCGATGGTGCATTAATTCATCACGGGAAATCATAGTGGTAGTTTTGCTCTAGAAGTTTTCTTCATAAAGTTGAGACGAGTTGCGTCCCATTTCAATCTTTCTTTTAGAGGTTTTGAAATGAGTTTCGTTATTGATTCTACCTCAAGACCATTATTCTCACAATACAAAAGTATTGCGTCAATATAATTTAGATTTTCTTCCGCTACTATTTTTTCTATTTCTAGAGCAAATTTAGATGGTGTTAAAAATTTATTTTCAAATGCTACTTCTAGCTCGTTTTTATTCTCCATAGATTTCCAATTTATCTCTAACAAACTTTCTAATATATTTTGTGAGCAATTTGATGTATTTTGATTTGTCATATTCTTCATAGACGACGCATTCTCCATTTTCGCAAGACATAATGATTACAAGTTTTTTGACTGAAATACCAGTCAATTCGTACAGCATACAACCATATGCCATGCACTGTACGAAATAATGTTCGATCCACTCTCGTGGTTTAGGTTTTTTAGAAGTCTTAAAGTCAATTATCGCTAACTCACCGTTATACTCGGCAATGCAATCAACTGTCCCAGCAATTCCAAGTTGCCTACTATATAGGGACCCTTCAAGGGCATGAATATTATTTATACGGTTGAGTTCTGGTTTAGCAATCTTAAAAAGAAAATCAGAGATAGGTTGAACCGTTGGAAGATCTTTATTATAGAGATAATTTTCAACAATAGAGTGCATATCTGTGCCACGACTTGTGGCAGCTTTTGTAATGCGATCTGCTTCTTCTTCTCCTACTTTTTTACGCCAATTAATAAAAAATTCTTTATTAAAATGACTGGTCACCGAAGTAATGGAGACCAGTCGGAGAAGATCTTCTTCATCTGGAACTTTGTAGTATCTTACACCATCAATAGTTTCACGCTCCAACTGTGGAAGCTCAATATCAACATGTTTAAACATTACATACCTAATTCCATTTTTGCAATGATGTATTCTTTGACAAGTCCAGAACGAACAATATCTTCTACACCAAATTCAATTATATCAAAAGATGGCATCTTACGCAAGATTGCCATAAAATCAACAATCCCATTCCTGTCGTTAGTTTTTACCAAATCAGATTGAGTTGCATCACCACAGAACATAATCTTTGAATTCTCACCTACACGGGTAATAATAGAATCTAACTCATGTGCTGTCATGTTTTGGAATTCATCAACAATGATAACAGAATTATCTAGAGTTGTACCACGGAGAAAAGAGGTACTCCAAAATTTGATAGTTTCTTGAGATTTTAGGTTTCCATAAAGCATTTCAAACTCAGCATCGCTTGAAAGTTGGAACATATACTTTACCATATTCTTATAAGGAATTTGGTAAATATCTGCCTTATCATCATGAGTTCCAGGAAGGAATCCAATTTCTCTAGTTGCTACAAGAGAACGAACGATATAAACTCTTTCATATGGACTTCTTTCATCAAGAACATCACATAAAGCGTTATAAAGAGTGATAAATGTTTTACCAGTTCCAGCACAACCATAAGCGACTAAATGTTTTCCATCCTCATAAGATTTGAACAATGTTTTTTGATTATCTGTAAGAGGTTCAATATCAATTAGATACTCAGAACTAATTGGTTTTCTCCTCTTCATTTGTTTTGTAGTCAGTCCAACACCGATTGGTTGGATGTCATTTCCTCTTTTTCTTCTTGCCATCAGAGTTTCTTTACAGTAGAACCAGGAACTTTTGAAGCACGATCTAATACGTCATTCCACCCAGGATTGCGGTTGATGAGTTTGTTCCTCCACTCACCAACTTCCCCAGGTTGTGGACAGGTTGATGGGTCGGACCAATCTCTTTCCCATTCTGGATTATCTCTCTTCCACTGGTCCCAGTCGTGAACACTCATGCTCACTTCTTTCTGTTCACCAGTGGTTTTATTAATAATAGGATAAGTCGCCATAAAGTTACGAATTCAAGATAATTTATTTAGACCCACTCAAGAGCTTCTGCAACTGTTGGGAATTGTTCGGAAAACACCTTCTTACATTCAAGAGCAATATCCATATGCTCTTTCTGAGTTCCATTTGCAGAACGAAGATTGATATAATGGATCCATGACCTGCAAGAGCCACTCATATAGATGCGTGTGGGCGTTGCCAAGGGCAGTACAAACCTTGCACACTCCTTTGCCACTCCTGCCTCCAGAAGACGCTTATAGAGGGCATTCGCTTCAGCGAAGTGTTGAGAGATTTCTCCCTGCATCTTCAGTTTAATGTAATCAGGAATATCATCAATAGAATTCTGACGATTCTTAGTATCTTGGCGGCGAAGATCTGGAATGGGAATGTATTCAGTCAGAAGATTTGTGTCGGCATAACGTTGCGAAAATTCCTGATATGTAAAGCTCCTATGACGAAGAATTTGTGCAGCAATACCACGGTTTGTTTCAATCTCAAGAGTCATAAATGCCTGCTCAAATACAGACCAATGATTATGCTTGATGCAATAACGAAGCAACCCCGCATAGTTTTCATTATCTTGGTTACTAGGATTAGAGACTCTAGCAACATACGCCATTGTCTTTTCTGCATCGGGAGTTACACTAATTAGTTTTACACTCATTTCTTTCCAAATCCTTTTGATGTTTTTGCTTCTAGGTCAGCGAGTTCTTCTTTTACAACTCGCAATTGTTTTTTCATTTCAATTATTTTTTCCGCAGAATACAAATGATCCTGCTTTGTCATTCTTTCAAGAAGTTTTACTAATTTTTTTACTCTAGTTGTCGTCATCTTCAAATATTTCGTCGTAATCTAAATGTTTTGGTTGAATATCATCAAACTTTGGTTTGTATGAATCAACATCAGAATAAACTTCTGCTTTTAGAGAATCAACCAACAACTCTAGATTACGAACAATCAATTTTAGTTTGTCTCTATCCATAGAATGTCATTCTCTGAACATATCATAACATAAAAAAAGGAGGGGATCAACCCCTCCTTTACTTCAAGCAATTTGTGGTTGCTTTGCCATATTCAGTTGTGCATTATGAAGGAGTTTTTCCTTCTTTGCTTTTCTTTTAAGATAACGAACGAAGTAAGTATTCATTTCACTTACCCTCCTTTACAAATTTAACACCACGATAGGTTTCATTGTATTGTTGGGGTTGTTGTGCTTGCTGCTGTTGCTGGCGACGAACTTCGGTGTCGTAAGGAACACCGCGATATACTACTTGTGACATTAGGTTTCTCCTTAGTTTTTTAGGTTAAAGAGCGTTCCTTCAGTCGGCTTTTGCGTCTATTTTGCACTCTTTTGGTGAGATCTGTTTAATCTCCCAAATGAGATCGTTACGAGTTTGTTTTGGCATATCTGCCTTATAAACTCGGGTGGCAATCAATTGTGCCTGCAAACAGGTTAAAATGAGTGCTTCCATAGATGAACGATCCGTTCCGAGTCGGCTTACTTCCGTCCTATTAGGATGAACGTTAGGGGAATATTTTACCCCATCCAGTCTATATAGTCAAATATTTTTGTAACGTTTGTTACAATTTTACAAATGTTAAGGGCACAAAAAAATCCTGGAAAATTTTTTCCAGGATTTGGGAAATCACTTTCTCTTTTTGGGTTTGGGTGCTTGATATCCCCAAAGTTTTGGATTGACTCTACCATATCCAAAATCAATATTTTTCAAATTCTCACGAAATTTATCCCAATACATATCGAATAAACGAATTCGTGAACCCCTAGTAAGATCATAACACACTTTATCGTCTACAAGATACTTGATAATGTATGCATCATTTGGAGCATCTTTTGTAGAAACTTCTGCATATGAACCATTTTCAACGATAATATCACAACCGTAGCGTGATTTGCAGTTTTCCTTTTCTACTGGTGTCCAATGATCCATATGCTTTTCTGTATTTTGTACCTTTTCAATTACTTCATGAAGTTTACTCACGAGCGACCTCCCCACTGAATTTCTGGGTAAGCTTGTGAGACAATTTCTTTCGTAATTTTATACTTTTCTGAAAGTCTTTTATCTTTTACAAGAATTAAAATCTGAGCCTCAAGAGGATGCAATCCTTGAAGAAGATTGATAAACATCGTTTCTCTGCGAAGAGAACTTAGTCCATCATTACCACCTTTTACAAAGTTATAAAATTTAGTATACTCTTTACGAATTGTAGATTTTCCTTGATCGTTAATTCCTAGAGAATTAGAATCAAGTTCCGACATTTTAATTACAGCATCTTCAATTTTTTCACTAATCGTTCCACTAAATGAATTTTGTTCACCTACACTTGCATAGGGAACATCTCCTGGAGGAAGAGAGGAAATAATACTTTCATCAAAATTCCAGATAAAAAGAGTTTTTAAAGAATCATGTGCATATTTTTTTAGAAGTTCTACCTTTTTTACATTAGATCTTTGTTTAGAAACTAAAGAAAAAACTTCAAAAGCAAAAGGATTGGTTGGTAGATCTTCAGATACTACTTTTGGTACAGTAGGTGATTTTGTTACTGATTTTTTTGTATCAGTCTTCTTCGTCTTCGTCGTAGTCATAATCGTTTTCAAATCTAAATGCAATTACTTCGTCAGGAATAATATTCCCATTGTTATCAAAAAACTCTGGATGAATTTTCGGTACTTCTTGATAATTCATCATATATTCTCTAGCAACCCACCCCAACATTATTCCAACAATGAAAAATAAGATTGTTAAAAATGAACCAATTACTAGGCTTGTTGCTATCATAGTTTTTTCTCCAGGAAACTACTTTTTTTTCCTAATGTCTAAGGAAAACTCAAAGTAAATGGTTGCTTCCCTTCTTAGAAAGCAAACCAGTTTTTCAAAAACAATATGAAAACTTTTCGGTTGCTTTCTTTTGCCTCCATGTAAAATAGCTTCAATACCACGATTTATGTGGGTATCATTATTTAGGTTACTATTCATACTAGTTTTTTTTCTTGTAAGAATTTGACAGTATCAGTGCATCCACCAAGTTTTTTATCGTCACAAATAACTTGAGGAAAAGTTGCACCTACTCCAAATTCAGAATAAAACTGATCTTTATTAAAGTCTTCTCCAAGATTATAGACTACAAATTGTTGTTTTGTCAATTCCAGTACTTGCTTAACCTTGGAGCAATATGGACATCCATCTTTAGAATAAACTGCAAATTTCATAATTTTTTTCTATTATTTTGGTTATTTATTTTTAGTATCCATCTTCATGCCAACATTCATTATATCCTAATTTTTGTTCTTCATAAGGATATTCAGTTAGGTTTTTAGTTGGCCAAGAAAGTTGAATCCCTTCTCTTGGGAAAGATTTGAACGCTATTTTAGAATACTTTTGACTATACTCAAAAGATTCTTGCCCCTTTGGGGCATAATCATAAAGATATCTATCTGGATATAAGAGAAATATCTTTATAGTATCATTAAAATTAGAACAATAGTGAGCACCAATATAAGTTTCTGTTCGTGTATAATGAGGATAAAACTTATAGAGTTGATCTTTACTTACTCTAATTTTATCATAAAGTCCATTATATTCCAATGGAATATCGAAAAGTGTTAGAAGATCAGAAGTGTATCCCCAAAAAATATGATCTCTTGGATGAAAGAGAAGATGTGGATAAAATCCAGCAACGAAAATTTTACCCTTCGGAGAAGTTTGATCATACTGAAACTTTTCTTCAGACTCTTTATGCTTCATGAAAAAATGATACATCTGAATCATACTTTGGTAAGTATACTCCTGATCTGTTCTCATTTTGATCCCAATATCAGTAGTAATTTCCTTCACTCCATTTAGAGAAGTTACTATTTGAAGATTTCTATTGTCAGTTCCTGGGGTAATTGGAAACTTACTTTGAACAACTTTTACTCTTTCTGATTGATTGTAAACAATATCATCTTCCCAACAAGAGAGAATGATATTGTTTACAAAAGGAATCTTCAAATAATTTTTAATAATGTTATCAGTGTATTGATTATATCGTCCCTGAAGTACGATATCCATTTTTACATAATCACTCATTTGTTTTATCAATGCCAAATAACTTTAGGTTTTCAATCACTGATCCATGATATACAGGATCGAGATCATAGTTATTGTATAAGTCTAAAAATGTATTTTTGCTTTCTTCAGTTTTACCCCACCACCATCCAGAGACAGCTTTTTCAAAAAGAAGACCATGATAACCAGGATATTCAATATCAGTTTTCAATGGTGGAAGATCAAAATCACAAATACTAAGACCTAATGAGGCATACTTGTAACAATCATTCCATTGATGTCTTCTCTCATGAAATCTTGCAAGAAGAAAATAAGCTTCTGGTCTTTTTGGCATCAAACAAATTGCTTGCTGAAGAAGAGAAATTGCTGTTCCATCTCTAGTACCTTGTTTATCATAACAATGATGACAGTGAATAAGTGATTCATAGGAAAATACATCATCATTAGATCTTTCTGCTGCCCTTAAGAAATATGAGAGAGCAGGGGCAGTATGCCCATATCTTTGATACCAAAGACCCATTGCAAAATTTGGATATGGATTTTCAGGATCTTTTGCATAAGAAGATAACAACTCTTCCAATTCAACTTGAGCACTTTTTACTTCAAACAGAGAAGGGTCTTCATTCACAATAGGAATAACTTCCTCAGTAAATTCAATAGTATTTTCAGATTCTTCAATATTATCATTTACGATTTCTCTATTGAAAGAATGATACTTTCCATTATTTTTCCACCAATTGATAGTATATTCATAACTCTCAACATGATGTTCTTTATTACCACCTTCAATATTTGCAGTTTCTGTGAAAGTTGACTTCAGATTTTGATCTTCAACAAATAATTCAATAGAGTAAACCTTACCCATGTCATAGAACATAACTGTCTCTGGCATTGGATAAAAATTAGTTCCAGGAATTTCTAATTTATAAGAATCTCCATCACAATACCTATCAAGAATTTTCTTAGCATAATCTCTGGTTATAATGTATGCGGTAACTGACCAATCATACATTGAACGTTCTCTGAAAGAAACTTCCTGTGGAGAACTACGAATACAACAAAGTTGTACGCATTCAGCATCTTCGGGAAGTGATTCAATAAAATCTTCCCAAGTAAAGTTCCAGTATTGAACCGTCTCTAAACTGAGATCATCTTCACAGAAGAAAGCATAATCCTCATCAGTTTCTTCATACCACTTACGAATTGCCTTGATATGAGAAACTATACATCCTATAGTTCCACCATCAAGTATATGAAGTTGTTCTCCATATACTTTATCATCACATTCATGAAAACGTTTTGAAATGATAGGAGTAATATTTTCTACTCCATAAGATTCAAACTGAGAATGAAGGCGAGAACGTCTATCCTCACTTTCTTCCAGACTCACATAATAAACTGAGGGAAATCCTTCTAGCTTACTACTTACAGTATTTTCAATTGGTGTTTCTAAATTTTGTTCCATAGCCAAGTAATACCTATCAGAAATTTGTTGCAACTGCCATTTTGTTTTTGGTTCAACATAAGGCTCAGTAATATTAGAAATTATTTCCCTATTCTTTTTGATATGAGATATAGAAATAGCATATTCAATTTGCCATTCTAGTTCTTGTCCACTGTAATAAGGTTCTAAGTTATAGCGAAGAGTATTATTCAAATCCTCATCATTTATACCTTCAAAGTTTTCAGTTCTTTTAGAATCTGGATGTGGAATATGATGCAGTCTATGATCATAATATAATTTTTTATGATCTAATCCAAGAAGTTCTAATCTTTGATAGATTTCGTCATCTTCAAAGGCATAATATTTTCCTAAATTTTCATTATATCCACCAATCTTTACAAGATTATCTTTTTCAATAAAAAGAAGACCAGTCAAATACTTATAATATTCATTGTATGTGTTGTAGTAATCCTTTAGTTCACCAACAGACATACTAGACTTATCAATAGTATAACACTGAAGTTCTTCAGACCAAAATTCAGGACTTTCATATGGAATTTTTCCAGATACAAAAGAATTACTATCAATAGAGTAAGTTTCAAAAAAATTATAATATGGATTCATCACATAATCAGTATCCAATTTTAAGATACGATCACCACTAGCAAGACTGATTGCTAGATTGAGTGGTTGTGGTTGATTAAAATATTCTTTATCATTTACTCTAATTACCTTTATTCTATCATCCAGAGATAAAAATTTCTCTACAGGTTCATCTGAATTCCAATCGACAATAATTATTTCGGTAATTTCTTCAAAATTCAACCAAGAACTTAAAGAAACTCGTAGAGCATGGTTTCTATTTTTACAAGCACAAATTACTGAGATACTCATTTTTTCCAAGCAAATCCAATTCCCCAATCATTGGGGCACATATTTTTTTCGACAACCCACTTTTCTGGGTCAAGATTATTGATAAAAGCATTTGGTCCAGGGTGACATGAAGTATCATGAAAACCAACAATACCACCATCAGCAAGAAGATTGGTATATTCCCAATCTCTCAAAACTTGATTGATACTGTGCCAACCATCAATAAAAATAAAATCAAATTTTTCTACTCCAAGTTCTTTGAACTTAGAAACATTTTGATCATAATCAGAACTATCAGCAACGATAGTATAAATGTTTTTATCAGAATCATTTAAGAATGATCTATCATCAATATCTATACCAATATAGGTAGTGTCTCTTTTTTTACTATTGAAAAAGACGTATGCAAAAGATTGTTCAGCATTTCTACCAATACCAATTTCAAGAATAGATTTTGCATTATCCCGAACTCTTGAAAATTGCTGTAAAAGAGCGTGACGATTACAATCTGTAACTTCAATGGGTGATTTATTTTCATAACCACTTGGATGTGGATTCCAAGTATCCACATCATCATAATCACTGTTTGTTCTGATATCTTTTACTAAATCAGTTTCCCACTTCATTTTTATTCTCCAATTCTTTTTTATAAAATAATGGTTTATCGGTACAAATACCTTTAGTGTTTAGTATTCTATCATAAATTCCTTCGTATTTGTCATAATAATTTATAGACTCTGGAAGAACGATAATAGAATTTTTAAAAGGTTCTTGTCCAACTAGAACCCAACCAATACCCTTGCTTGTAAGAGTATATCTATCATTTTCATGCCAAAAATAATGAAAATCAATTGGACTACTAGAAATAACATCTAGAGATTCTAAGTCCTTACAATGAATCCAAAGTTTATCTTTCCATTTAACTAACCAACTCATAGGGACATAATATTGTGGTGAATCATGTCCCAGATAAAAATGCTGATCTTTATGTCTCAAATCAATTTCAACATCAAATCCTTCGGCAATTGCTTCCTCAATATAATCAATACTATTTTCCCTAATTGGATTTGGTCCTGTTAAGTTACCTCTATGTGCAATAATTTTCATATCAAAAATCTAATACCCATTCAGGAAGAGAACCACCATCGGTTTCATATCCCCATTTTTCAATGGCAGCACGGAACTCAGGTCCTGGTGTCTTATCAATTGCCTGACGCATTGCTAGAGCACCCTCTAGAGTGCCTCCAGGATGCCCATGAATTGCCCCTCCACAATTAGCGAGGAAGTCTGTCCCGAACTTCTCTGCAGTCGTGTTGACGATGCCAGGATGCATACCACAACTCAATGCAGGAAGAACGTTCCTACCATGAAGCGTGGCAAGAGTCTTACGGAGTTCTGTTTCATCATCACTCAGATAACCACCCCACATTCCTGCATGAATCGTATCTACTCCACAAAGACCAGCAAGATCACAAAGAACATCCCAGTCTATTCCAAATGCATGTCTCTTGTCCGTGAGGATCTTGTCACCACTCTTTTGGTAATGAATAAAGAGCGGGAGGTCCATCTTTCTAATTGAATTATAAACGCCAAGACCAGACCAAAAATTGATATGAATACCATTTCCACCATTGTCAGAAACAAATTTAGCACGATCAAGAATGGTATGATGATCGCCATTAATACAGAAACAATAAATGACATTTCTACCACAGTTGTTGACAATATTTGAAATAAGTTCTACACGGTCTTCAAGACGGCAGAATGAAGGATTGGCAAGAATCTCATCTTCCTTGATGAAATCTACACCACCATCAAGAAGTTCTTTTACCATCTCAGAAAGAGTCTGAGGTGAAATACCAGTCTTAGGTTTTACAATGGCACCAGAAAGTGGTTTATCGTAACGATTGACAAACTTACGAATGCCATCAATACCGTTCTTAGGTCCAAGAAACTGTGCTTCTACATCTGCAGGAAACTCAAGTTTGCGAAGACGGCAAGCTTTGAAAACATCAATATCTAGTTGCCCACCCATTACTTGACAAAGAAGATGGGAAATACCATCACCTTCCCAATCAGTGTTGACTTTGGGGAAACCAATCTTTACTTCACCCTCAGTCAATTGGGAAAGTTCATCTTCATCAGCATAAATGACGCATGATGCAAGTTCAAAAAGTTCGTCGCTTTCCCAGCGATTGCGAACCTTTGGATTACCCACACTTTGCCCAATGGCAAGGTTCCAGGCAGCATCTCTAAGTGTGCCAATGCTTGAATGTGATTCAATATAATACGTTGCAATTACGCAGCGTTCTTTTTCTTGTTCTGTTAGTTCTCTAAAGAATTTCATTTTAGACCTCAAATTTATCAGAGGGAATAGATGGGACTTTTACACAGACTACCGTACAATCTTCAAGAAAAACAGGGTCAGCAATTTCACCCTTTTCAAATACAAATACATCATTAGTATTCAGTTCTCTTCCCTGAAGAATCATACGACCTTTGACTAATACATTATATTCTACACTATCTTTGTGATAATGAGCAGGCCAAACTTCTCCCTTTTTGTGGGTTAGAACACCAACTTCAAAATCTTTTGTTCGTAATACCGTTGGTTCAAAATCACCAATAAACCAACCCCTAACATAATCAGTAATTTTTGTGATGTTCATACTTTTTTAAAAACAAATTCAAATCTTCAGGTACTCCGACTGGATTATGTTGCCAAGTAGGAACTTGATGAATACCAACTCTTCTACCAAAATGCTTTATCATATAGTTGTAAGTTGGACCAACATAATATTCACCATTGGGTGCAGTGTCATTATTTTCAATCATTTTCTGGGCACTTTCAACAAAATAAAAACCCTTTCTCCAATAATGAATTCCGTTGAGAGAAATGTTACTAATAACCTCTTTTTCTTTTACATCCAATACTAATCCGTTTTTGTCTATTTTGCAATAGCTATTTTTAGGAGTATCGGTTTCGTAAGTTACAACAATACCATCGTATTTGTAGTATCTAGCAGTTTGTAAAAATAATCCAGAGTCCCACCACATAATTTGGTCACAATTTGCAATGACTAATTCACTATCATTGTTGATTTCACTTTCAAATAAAAGGGCACTACAGGCAGGTCCTCCTGTAGTTTCATCTACAGTTATTACTTTACAGTCAGGAGCAATTCTTTTTAGAAGTTCAAAAACTTGAAGATAAAAAGAATCCTGACGGATAACAAAGTGATATCTACCATCTAAATCCATAGATTCAATTGCGTGTTGAATCATTGGTTTTCCATTAATTTCAATCAATGGTTTTGGTAGATGGTACTTATCTCTCGGAAATCTAGTACCTTCTCCCGCCATCGGGATGACGATGTTCATAAAAATCTCTCAACTAGGTTTTTTGTAGTCAAATTCTTTTTTGTATAATCAAAAAGATATTCACATAGTTCAGAGTACTGTGGATGAACGTACTCATACTTTGAGTATTTATTGGTCTCCAGGATAACCCATTTCGGAAAATTTGCAAGAGTCGTAGGAGGACAATCTTCTAGATTTGGAAATGATGGAATGCAGTTATTTGCAAGAATCTCATAGTGCCTCATACAATCCCACCCAATTTTTTTACAGGTGTGCCCATAGTATGCTTTTGCATATTCGGAATAATAGTCTTGTTCCTCGGTAAACTTATAATTATGCCTATCATATAAAGAATCTGTCGCATTTCCCATATTTGGTTTTCCCAGAGATGGAGAAAATACAAACTCTTTTTTTACCTTTTCCTTTAGAATTTGTGATTCGGGAATAGCGAATGAAATGGGATTGCCAAAATCCCAATCCCTCAACTCCCTCTTCCAAATAATTCCATACTCATTGAGATTGTACTTATATGCAAAGTTCTTACGATCATCTGCACCATCAACAAAATGAACTTTGTTTCTTGGATAATACTCCTTTACATATTCAAGATAATCCAAACACTGTCGTTTTGTACTAATATCATGTGGATAAATGCAACCATAGATTACTTGGTCATAAAACCTGGATTTAATCTTTTCAATAATTTGTTCTGGTTCTTCTAACTTTGGAACTCTATCTAACTTTGCAAAGAGAGTAAATCCATTTCCATAAATCTCCTTTGGATTTGGATGAGATGCCAACATATAGTGTGGATATGCAGTCTCATAAACATCTATTCCACTATCAACTAATCCATGATAAACACAATCAGCCTGATAATCTGGAAGAATAAAATTATAAACAAATAAAACTTTCATCACCCAAACATTACTTTACGAAAATCAATTTTATTATTAATTCTAACAGGAAAATCAAATCGATTTACAACAACATTTCTCATCTGAAGATATTTACGAAGCATCGTTTCTGGGTGATAAGGAACGTTTTCAATTTGATTCATATGATTATAAAAATCAGAATAAATGTTCATCGACAATGAAGACCCAAGGGCAAACTGATCATTGATTCCTCCACACCAATCTTCTCCTTCTGGTATATTCAGGCATCCTGGAAGATTATTCAAATATAAATCTCTACCTTCAAAATCACTATCAAATCTCATTCGAATAACTTTGTCAAATATGATATTATTTTCTTTTTCATATTGAGATTTCAATTCATTACTTTTATGAATTGAGTAGTGCATACTAATTGGTCCAATATCATATCGAGGAACAATACAACCACCATCTTCAAAAGGAAGAAGATTTAGAGAATCATAAAGGTTTTGAAACTCTTGCTTTTTTGTATCATAATCTTCTACTAAGATTTTTTCATAATTATACTTCTCTAGAAAATCTAATTGAGTTTCTACAGTTTTATCTTGTTCCTTATATTGCAATCCAGCAACTGTCTTCAAAAAATCTTCTCTATCAGTAATTTTCCAAGTATGAATGAATACCTTTACGAATGAATTGGGAAGAATCTTTTTGATACTTTCAAGACCAATCTGGGGATATCTAACTCCCCCAGATAAACAAACGGCAACTTTCATCAGTCAGAGAAAATAAAATCTTGGACAAACTTTTTAGGTGCCCTGAGAAGATATGCTGCATTATCTTGATAACCAAAAGTCATAAGATAATCATCTTTATATTCGGTCATACCTACACCAAATTCAATAGAACCCATAAGGAAAGAAAATTGCTTGGATACTCTTATAATATTCCAATCCTTATCCCAAATAGTAAATCTATGACGATAAATTGCATCCTTTCTATCTTGTTCACTCCTCAGAAGATATGTTTCATGATTTAGACAAAAATGATAATCATCAATAAATGGAATAACTTGAGAACCTCCTCTCAAATCTACACAACCAAGATCTCTCCAATCTGTTACCAAAACTCTTTCACATGCCCCTGTTTCTCGATCAAATTTTACAACTTCTGTGCCATTAGTCCATTTTACATAATGGAATGGCATATCAGTAATTGGCATCCAATTTTTTTCACAATAAGAATCATTTGCACCAGGAGTAGGAATACGCCACTGATTCACTTGCTTTACCGAATCATCAGTAACTTCAATTTCAAACAATTCCATACGACCAGTACCAACAGTATCCAGGTCTCTTCTAACTCCCGTAATGTATAGTTTACCTTCCCACCTGACAATGCGGGCATCTTCAAGTCCAACAAATTCCCAAAGCTCTTTATCAGGGAAACTGGAAGTATCTACACGATTATATCTCGTAATTCTCATATCATCATCTAATTCGCACATGTAATTCCAAGTACGAAGATGCAAATCATTCTCTGGATGAATGTAAACTAATGGACCCCAATGATGCTGGAATCTTTTCTTTTCAGCATGATATAAAGTATAGTTAATATTTCTTAAATTTACTCGAACAGTATCCCCATCAACATAAACTGAAGGGTTTGTAAGTGCTGGTCCACACAAATCCTCTACTGGGATAACAAGAGGATGAATACTTCCGCCATTTTCTAACGCAAGTTTTACAAAATTGATTTCATCAACTGCCATAAATTGTTCACACTTTCTATTATTTTATCAGGGTTTACACCCAAAGTCAATATATCTATACAGGAGTAGTTGAGAGGGTTCCAGAATTATCAACAATCAGTCTGTACTTTGTTCCATTTGGAGATGTTAGAACTAATCCATAGGAAGTACTAACACCGACAAAAAGATTACCACCATCTACATTCAGATCTCCAACAACTCTTGTGGAACTTATTCCAGATGGATTGATTTCAATGTCACCACTAGTTGTTGTAATTTCATTATTACTAAATTGAATATTTCCAACAGTAATTGAAGATGGTGTTATAGATGTTACATTAGTACCATCAGTAACACTCAAATTAGAAAAACTAGTTGCGGTAATAGTTTGCCCAGTAAAACTAACAAGACCGTCTTGCTCACTAACAGAAAATAAATTACCAACTCTAAAGTTTCCAGTTTGATCAATAGAAACAGCTAAAACTTTTCCACTATTATTCTCAATAATTTCATTATCCTGAACAACAATAGATTCATCTTGAGAAAAATCACCACCAGATCCAATGTGCCCGAAATTGAAAGCAAATAATCTAAACTTAACACCCAGACCATCAGCAGTAACACCAGTATTTCCAAACACTGCCGCAGATCCAATAGATCTCATATCTGCACCAAATTGCTGATAATCTGCAAGTGTAATCTCAGATGCAGTAATAAGATTTGAAGATCCTATTCCGATAGGAGATACAATTCGGACATCTTGGGTAACAATAGTACTGTCAGTAAAGGTAGTACTTGCTTCTTCTCCATCACAATGCAGTAAAAGTTTTGTGCTGGAATCGCTGACAAAAGCACTAGTAGTTGGAACAAAATTGCCATCATATCTTCCAATGTTCGAAACTCTTATTTCATCAATATATCCACTGTAAAAATTATTTGAGGAAGAGCTAGCACCTATTCTTAATTGATTTGTAGTTCCATAATCATTAGTGTCAGAATAACCACTTCCTTGAAGTACACCATCAAGATAAATTTTGGTTATGGAATTAGATCTACATACAGATACATGGTACCAAGTATTGGATACAAGTTCAGTAGTTCCGACAATTATATCTGTTTCACCTATTCTATAAACAAGATTAGTCGAAAAAGTTGAAGTTTCAGCATCATAGTTAGTAACAATTGCAAGATTAGGAAGATTATCGGTATCACTTCTTCTCAGATCCATAATTACATTATAAACCGTGGACAATGGAGATCCTATTGAAGGTCTTATAAAACATTCTAAGGTAAATCCATTACTACCAAAACCAAAATCAACATTATCTGCAATTTGTAAATAACCATCACCATTAAAAAATCTAGCAGATCCAGATCCAAATTTGGATTGGGTAGTATCTATTTGGGCATCCCCGTGGGCAATAACTTGTTTGCCAGATCTATTTTCAATTATTTCAAATTTACCAGAACCTTTCCCCTTCAACAATACTTCACCGTTAGAATAACTAAGTATGGTTCCATAACCAACAGCCTTTTTATAAGATATTGTTCCACTAGTAGTTGCAGAACCAACTGTTGTCACATTAAAAGTGTTACTAGTAATCCCAGAAATACTATAAATTCCATCAAATGGAGATGCTTGATGAAAATCTATGTATACTCTGTCGTTATTTGATAATCCGTGTGAATTATGAGTAACAGTTACTGCAGATCCTACTTGCTGATAATTTCCAGTTTTATTATTTTGACTAAAATAATAAACTAAATCATTTTCCGATGGTATTGATGATACCGTTGTTATTCCTGTTATCTTTAGTCTAGTTTTACCTGTACTGCCTACTCCAACATTACCAGAATATCCGTGTATAGATTTATCAGCAAAATAAGTAAAACAATTTACCCATTCAGATCTTGCACCTTCAGTCATTTCAAGTGCAGTATTATTTGGAGTGATGAATGTACACTCATTAAATAAAATTGCAGGTTGTAAAGTTGCTGGATCAACAACACTACCATCAATAAAAGCACCTCTACCACCTTTGTAAGAAACTGGTGGATTATGTGGAGTATTGAATCCGTATGGATCAGAAGTGGTAATTCCAGTTCCTCTATTAAGAACAGTAACTCTCTGAATATATGGAGATCTTATAGTCGTCTTCATATTTGGGGCAAATCTAAATCCCCATGCTGGTTCATAATAATTTCCTATCGTCAAATTACTAATTTCAGTTTCACCATTCAATAAGAAACAATCATTTTGTTTAGTTGCATTAGTTGGTTGTAAAAATGTACATCTAATACCAGATCCAGTTATAGTAACTCCTTGAGGAACAGTCAATGGAAATTGTTCTGTAAAAATTCCAGGTCCAACGTAAATATTATCTCCAGAAGAAGCAGTCTGTAAAGCAGTTTTTAAAGTTCTAAACGCACGATTTATTCCAGTACCGTTATTAGAATCACTACCATCTATACTCACATAATAAGTATTTCCAAAATCAATTCCGAATAACCCAGTTGCAAATCCAACAAAATTGTATGCAGTTACAATACCTGAAGATGTAACACTATTAACTACAAGATTAGGATTTACTTCAGATTGAGTTCCCTGAATTCCTTGTCCAGCAAAAGATCCAGAAACTCCTTGGGCACCAAATCCAGCAATCCCTTGAGTGCCTTGGGATCCTACTCCCTGTACACCTTGAATTCCTTGAGCACCAGAAAATCCTGGAGTAGCACCAGCAATTACTTTTATTGCATTTTGTTGGCCAACTCTAACTCTAATATCTGCCATTTGATAATTCTAGATGGAGTAATCTTCCCGTTAGCTTATTTATATTTGATTCAAATAGCGGTATTCTTTCTAGGTCTGTATTTGAAAAGATTTGTAGGAGGGTCTGGTTTCATCCACTCCTCTATCTTATCAAATCTTTCTTCACTATAAAAATCTTGTTGTACATACCACAATTTCCAGTGCTCATGACCCTTTGACTGATTACAAGAATGGCAGCAACAAACTACATTCTTAGTAAAATCCATTCCACCTTTACATTGTGGAACAATATGATCAATTGTAAGATTCTCAGATGCTCCGCAATATGCACATTGATTTTCCCACTTTTCCCGTATTTCTCTCTTCCATAATCGTTTCGCTTCTCCTGGACTTGTTGTTCGTAGATTAAACAAGTACTCTTGAGGCGAACGGAGGAGATCCATAAGCGATTGCAACTTATTGTTATTTATTTCTAGTCTTTATGACATCTATAAGTTCTTTAAGAGTGATATAGATATAGTGAAATTCGTCATAATAAGTTATGTCAGAATCTCTCTCTAATAATTCTCTAAGTTTTTTTATCATTGTACTATAAGATTCTCAAATTTGTACAATTGTCCTGTTGTTTTCCACCAATATATTGTATTCAAATAAGATTGCATATGGTGGATATCACATTGTCCACCAATTTGAGTTCCAACTAATCCCAAGTAAGAAGATTTACATCCTATCACATCTTCAACAAATAATGGCATTCCATAAACTTTGGTTACAGGAGAAAAAATAATTGTTTCAATGACAGGAACTCTTGCCCATTCTTCACGTTCTTCAACGTATTCGCCAACTAAATTGAGATGAAATGCGTCATCATAATAATAATTTTCAACTAATAGACGAGCGTGTTCTCTAGTAATTAGATATGCACATCCAGACCAATCGCACCAACAACGATTTCTAAATCCAATTGAAAACCTATAATAATCATCTCCTTCTCTTAACCAAGCAAGTTGAATGCACCCCCAATCTTTTGGAATTTTTTCATAAAATTCTTCCCAAGTGAAGTTCCAATATTTAACTGTTTCTAGACTGAGATCATCTTCACAGAAAAAAGCAACTTCTTCATCTGTATTTTCGTACCACTCTCTAATTGCTTTGAGGTGAGAAGTTACTGGTCCTCTACTACCAATACTAAGTCTGTGAAGAAGATCCGATTCAATTACATGATCTTCGTCTTTATATCTCTTGTAAATATGTGGAGTAACATTTGTAATTCCAAATTTTTCAAACTTATGCAAAAGAAGTTCTCTTCTTTCAATAGAATCATCGACACTTATAAAATGAACTGGTGGAAGTCCTTTGAGTTTATTTGTGTCTGGCTTATAATATATGAAGCAATTTTCCATAGTATCAATATCATCCAAAAGTTCATCAACAGCAGACTTTACTTCTGGATACCAATTCACTCCATCAATATAATAATCATGTCCTGCTAAAATTCCACCTGGTTTTATCTTTGGCAACCAAGCATTTATATCATTCTTTACATCTTCATAATCTAAAGATGCATCTAAGAAAACAAAATCCAAAGATTCATCTTCAAATTTATTAGCAGCATCTAAAGAGTTGCATTTGATTGGAATATAGTGATCTTTCAATAAAGACATATTAGAAGAAAATAATTCATGTATATTTCTATCAACCCAATTGTCTACACAGAAAAAGTCAATATTCTTGTTTGAATTTGCAATCTCTACTGCCATAAAAGAAGTAGATTTTCCTTTCCAACATCCAACTTCAACAAATCTACTTCCAGAGTCAAATCTCTTAACCATAGTACTATAAACAGTTTGATAACCAAACCAATCTTCACCAAACTGTGGTTGTTGATAGATATGTGAAATTTTATTAGATTTCTTTACTTCAAATGCCCAATCATATTCATGCAAAGATTGAACTTGCTCATAACCCATATCCAAAAACATCTGATATATTTTTGGACCCAGTTCTTCCAAGTGAAGGTGTTCAAATTCAACACGATGAATATCATACTTCTTCCAATTGAAAGTAAGTAAGATTTCAGCGTCAATACCTTCTACATCAAGAAGCAACCAATCCAACTTCTTTATTTGATAAGAGTCAAGCAATTCTTCAAGAGTGATTGCAGGAATATCAAATGATTTTATCTCTCCACCTGGCCAACAGTGCTGATGTTTTAGAACATGATTGATATCACAAGATGCTACCTGTAATCCTGGATCATTAGTATCATAATAAATTTTCAGAACATCTTCAGATTGATTTGGAGATTTGATTGCAATGTTTTGAATAATTGCATTCTTATAACAAGAATAACATTGACTCAGTTCTGGAATATGAACTGGATTTGCCTCTACAAATAATCCAAATTTTAGAGTAGGATAGTTTGAAATTAAGTGTCTAGAAAGATCATCAGATCCTTTATTTGAACCTACTTGAACTATACTAATACTCTTTTCAACCAAAGCCTTATTTACTCTTTCTCTAATTTTACCAATTCTTGTTTTCCACCATAAAAGAATTCTGCTTTGAAAGTCTTGCAGTTGCTTTTTATTTCTAAGAAGTTTTTTACATTGTTTTGCTGCATTTTCCCAAGTATCAGAAAAAATCCAAGGTGGATTTTCTTCATACATGAAAGTTATATCTAATTCTTCTTGAGAGCCAACAACAACAGGAATTGCCCCTGCCATTGATGCTTCATATAATCTAAAACAATTGATACTAGAATTACCTCTACCAGAAGGTACAAAGATAGAATTCAAGTACACATCCATCATCTCTGGTTTTGATATTCCAGAACCAGAAAAATTCTTTTTGATGATTGAAAATGCTTCGACCATTTCCCAACGGTCAGTCTTCATATCACCAATAAATGACCAATTATATTTTCTCTCAAGAATATTTGGAATATTTTTTCCTTCAATACCAGCATCATTACAATATCCCAAAGGCATCTGGATTGTATTATCAGTATAGACAAATCCAGGATGATGATGCTGTCTCAAAAACACATCGCAATAATCTGCCAGTTCGTTCCACTGAGACAAATTCTCAAACCAATACTCATCAGAAAGATGAAAAACAACCTTTGGTTTCATCTTTCTAATAACATTTAGCACTTCTTCATAAGAATGAAGTCTGCAGTTATAAACAAATACATCAGCGTTTACATTCCCATTTGCAATTTGATCAAATGGAATGAACAATTCTTCCTTTGGCAAATCAGGAAGAATAGAATTCATTATATAATCAGTTTCCCATATCTTTTCTTTTTCGGGTGCGGCAAATACAACTCGAATCATACTCATCGTATATAATGTCTTATTTATTTTTGTTTTTGCAAGCACTCCTAGCCCAAGCACGACTTAAACTATTCACATAAGAACAAGATTTACCTTTCTGACCACAATGAGGACATACTGCATCAGGTGGATCTTTAATATATCCTTCTGGCGTGTACACTTTCCTTTTTAGATTTTCTGCTTGTTTATGTTTACGATGGTTCATATTACTACAGGTTCTTGTTGACTTTCTGGGAGTCTTTCATGATGAGAATTGAGTTGCTCAACTCGACCCATAGGAAGTCCATGTTGACCTGGAAGTTGATTATCGGTTGTAGAAGTTATATCAATAATCTGATCCATCAAAATACGATTCCTTTTATATGAACGATTTGTTGGATCAAATGAAACCATCATGATTGCATCATTTATATCTCCACAATGACCAATTACTCTTCCAGTCTTATTCTCTGTTACAATCCAATACTCGTTCATTTGATACATCTTTTTGATTTTTATAATTTATAATTATTGGTCTATAAAGACCAGGCCAGGTATCTCTGATTATTTCCGCCAATTTATAAGGAGTTTCAGAAGTTATCATTTCAAGATCTTGATGGATTATAATCAATATCTTCTAGAAGAGTATCTAATAGTGATCCATATTCTCTAAATCTCTTATCTCCTGCAATGAAACACCTTTGACGCATCCATACAGCATCAGCAAGAAGTTTGATCTGGTCTTCTGTAAGTAATAAATCTTTCATCGATAAAAAGCAATCTTTCTATGTAGTCACTTTACAAAATACATGTGGCGACGATACTGCTCACCAGGGCAGTTTTCTAAGTGTTCTATTTCTTCATCTGGAAGAAAATTTACTCCACCAAGAAGTTTAGCACCAATAAAGATTTCAGCAGATTTCTCACACATAAGTGTTGAAGCAGCACAATCTTTTTGATACGGTGATGCTGTAATAATACCATGATTTTCCAAAAGAATCAACTTAGGAAAATACCCATAATAATCTACAAATTGACCAACATACTTTTCTACATTTTTAAGTAGACGAGAACCAGGAGGTGCATAAGGTACTAAACAAGATATTACACCATTTCTTACAATTTGATCTGGAAACCATCTTTGATATGCAAAATCTTCTACTGCAGGAGAGCAAAGAATCTGTGTAGTCTTTGGTGGATGTGTATGTGCAATATAATTAATTTCTGGAAAATGTTTCATAATCCAAGCATGAAAAAGCACTTCAATACTTGGTTTCTTTTGCTCTGGATTTAGTTGTTGAGCATTAGTATCAACTAAAACTAAATCTTCTTTTGATAGTGTATGAAGACTTGTTCCACTTGCTTTGATTAGAAAAGTATCTTCCGTCTGTCTTTCTGATACATTACCTTCACCACATATTGTATAGTCAGCAATTGTGTGTGCTAAGTCTAAAAGCATCTTTAAATATTGTAAAATTTTATTTAGAATTTATACTTATTAAATGTCTTGATTTCTGCAAAATTCTCAGTAATGATAATGGTCTGTGAGTGACATAAAGAACATAAAAAAACCAAAGAGAATAAAAAATGCGAGGATTCCTAACATAAAAAAAGGAGTTCAGAGAACTCCTTCTATTTATTTTAGAGTGCGTTGCCTCTCGGTAGAACTTCCTCAGGGAACACAAAATTCTCGTGAGGTTGATCTGTTGGAGCCATCCAGGCACGGAGACCTTCATTTAGAAGAATGTTCTTGGTGTAAAAGGTTTCAAATTCTGGATCCTCTGCTGCTCGAATCTCCTGCGATACGAAATCATACGCTCGTAGATTGAGAGCAAGACCGATAATACCAATACTACTAGTCCAAAGACCCATGACAGGAACGAATAGCATAAAGAAATGAAGCCAACGCTTATTGCTAAAAGCAATTCCAAAAATCTGAGACCAAAATCTATTGGCAGTAACCATAGAATAAGTTTCTTCCTCCTGGGTTGGTTCAAACGCCTTGAAGGTGTTTGCTTTGTCTCCGTCTTCGAAGAGGGTGTTTTCAACTGTTGCACCATGAATAGCACAGAGTAGAGCACCTCCTAGTATACCAGCAACTCCCATCATATGGAAGGGGTTGAGTGTCCAGTTGTGGAAACCCTGAAGAAACAGAAGGAAACGGAAGATAGCAGCAACACCAAATGAAGGTGCGAAGAACCAACTGGATTGACCCAGTGGATACATTAGAAATACGGAAACAAATACAGCAATTGGACCAGAGAATGCAATTGCGTTATAAGGACGGATGCCTACCAGACGAGCAATCTCAAACTGGCGAAGCATGAAACCGATTAGAGCGAAAGCCCCGTGTAGTGCCACAAAAGTCCAGAGTCCCCCAAGTTGG